>Ga0209819_10000013_pt1 | contig 61253 bp, 49 predicted proteins | sample PPLLak2March2015_FD_187248 | JGI IMG/M metagenome (GOLD analysis project Ga0209819, IMG submission 187248) | Freshwater sediment microbial communities from Prairie Pothole Lake near Jamestown, North Dakota, USA - PPLs Lake P7 Core (1) Depth... | ecosystem: Environmental > Aquatic > Freshwater >... | reverse complement strand
ATCCGGCAGTGGCCGGACTCTAACCAACTGAGCTACTCAGGAATATAATTTGAACTTTTGTATCCAAGCAGACTCTCTGATTAATCCGGCAGTGGCCGGACTCTAACCAACTGAGCTACTCAGGAATATAATTTGAACTTTTGTATCCAAGCAGACTCTCTGATTAATCCGGCAGTGGCCGGACTCTAACCAACTGAGCTACTCAGGAATATAATTTGAACTTTTGTATCCAAGCAGACTCTCTGATTAATCCGGCAGTGGCCGGACTCTAACCAACTGAGCTACTCAGGAATTTTAATTGAAACGCAATTTAATCAATCTACACTTAATTTTCAATCCATATAAAAGAGCATAATGATATTTATTATTTTAATTCTTAAAACATAAAGACTGCATTTTACAATATTGAATGACTCGTCCAAATACAAAAAACCCCCTGCTTATCAAACAGGGGGTTATCCTCTCATTTATTACTTAAATCATCCCCACAAAATAGCTCCGATAAAAACAATTAGTATAAATAATGCATATACTAAAACTTCTTTAAACTCTTTTATTTTTTTCGTATTCGCTCCTTTCGTTGACTTAAGTTCAATCACAACAAATTCTTTGCCAAAAAACTTTTCTTAATTATTTTAATAATTTAGCTATTTCCATTTACAGATTTTCGGTAATTCGCAATTATGCATCAAATTTGTCTCATATATTTCCTTTCAGTAATTTCCCGAATATCTGACATATCCGTCACGAAAGACAAGGATGGCATATAAACAACAATTGTGGATATAGAAAATTTTATTTAAATCAATAATTTACACGTCAATATTTAATTAAATAATAGGCATGAAAGTTGAAATTAAGATAGTATGTTTCGGAAATTCATAGAAATATTAAAAAAGTTAACTTTTGCAGGCAAAAAAAATTCTGATAAAGACGCTCCTTATGCTTATCTCAAAGAAGATATAGCTAATGAAGATTATGAAGAAACGCCTGTTAAAGAAGAACTGAATTCGAATGAAAACAATATTAACATTAAATAAACTTCAAACATAAGGAGATAAATAAATGCCTACAAGAAGAAGAGAAACAGAGAATCCCATTGGAAATGACATTAACATGGGACAAGACAGGGATTATGAAGGAAGAACCAATTTTAATAACAGGACCGATGATACAGATGAAAGAGGCAACAAGGAAGTAACGGATGAGGCAAACTTAGATTTGAATAAGCAGAATAGTGAAGAGCGTGATGAAATGCTGGATAAAGAAGAAGAAGAAGAAGAAATAGAAGACGACGACGATGATACTGATGATATGACAATGGATGACGATGATGATGACGACGATGATTTTGACGATGATGATGACGACGACGATGAAATAATCATCTAATCCTTGTTTTATGACATATCCCATATAAACCCCGCAAAAACGGGGTTTATTTATTTAAAAGCAAAATAAAGCAAAAATACAAACGCTGTTACAGCAATTAAACCATGAGTTACTGCAAGCCATTTGGGAATTGGCTTTCTTTTTACATCGTGCCACACAAGTATTGTGCCTCCTGCTGCCGCTATTATAAATAAAACTATACTTTCTACCGGAGATGGTGTGTTGCCAAGTGCATAAACAATAAGTAAAACTATACCAATTGCAGCAAGCGGACCATGGGTAAAGACTATCCCTTTGGGTGTCTCTTTGTCTCTCAAAACATACGATAGAAGCAGCATTCCCAGAATTGCTGCCAGGGAGAAAAAAGCTATTGCAGCGTATATCATAATATTATCTGTTTATTTTTTCTTTTTTATTTATCAGTACAAAACTCCATTTTTTTCTCATTCAAATGTAAACCGACTCTATTATATATAGTCATTTAACAAACACCGGCATATTTATAACAGTTCATATGTAAGAAATACTTTTTTTACTAATTTACGGTATTTTATATGTTTATTTTGTTGTTTCACTTCGCCATATTTATATAAATATGTATTTTATTTTAGCACAGATATTTTTAAAGATTAAATAGATTTTATTCCTTCAAACTTTATTTGCAAACAAAACAAAAAACTAATATGAAAAAGTTAAAATTTTTATTTTTAATGTTAGTATTGTTGATAATATATTAGGGCTGCGGGGAAGATGACGGCATTATTACACCAGGTGGTGTAACTAAATCAGATTTAACCAGAAGCGGAAAATTCATAACATTCACGTCTAATCTTGATGGCGATTTTGATATCTATTTGGCTCAGGTTGATTCAATTGGGAATCTTATTACTTCAGGTACTGTATTTGAGTCAAATCCGTTCAATATTACTCATTCATTCAATAACTCCGCAGATAAACAATCAAACTGGTCTCCGGACGGAAGAGTTTTGGTGTTTTCATCTGTACAGGGAGATAATCAGGAAATCTATGCTTATTTTTTTAACTCTGATGGCAGCTTAGATACTTCAATTACTGAAATTCCCAAGCGTCTGTTTTCTTCAGATGGCAGCTGGGATAATAATCCTTACTTTTCACCGGATGGAAAATATTTGATATGGGACAAAAGGTACGATAACTCATCACCTATCGGAATTGTAGATACTGCAGATTCCCGCGATCTATATATTGGTGATATATCCGGAAGCGGCAATACACTCCAGGTCGCAAACAGGCGGGCAATTATTACAACTATAGGTGCTGATGAGTATAATCCTAAGTGGTCACCAAGAATTTCAGTCAGAAGAATTGCGTACGAGTATCAGGGTTCAGCCACGTCTACTGACCATGATGTGTATGTCATTGATCCGTTTGATACAACAATAAACACAACTTTTTACAATCCGAATAATTCCGGTTATCCTGCTTGGTCACCTGCATGTGACAAAATTATATTTGAGAGCGATAAATCAAATGGTGATTTTTGGAAAATAGTTTCTCTCGCATATCCCACAAACAGCGGACAACCGGCAGATATAGCTGCGGAACAAGATGTACACCTAAGATATCCAACATGGCTGCCCAATGGCGGATTGGTGGCGTTTATTCGTTTCGATCCCGCAAGTAATAAAGGAAATATTTGGATTACTTCAATATCCGGAGGAACACCAATCAAACTGCTGCAATCGCAGCCCCAGTTTGATAATTCAGATAATTTGTGGCCTGCATAGTAAAGATATTTTAAAATTAGGATATGTGTTTATAAACTGACATTGTCCTGCGAATACTTTGCAACAGCGAATTCAAAGAGAGTTCGCTGTTTTTTTTCCTTTTTTACATCATTTTTGCTTAAAACTTACCTGTATTAAAATCTTTATTTTTATATAATTTAGATTCTTAAACCGTTATTTAATAATAACTTGTTTGTGGTATTTTTATATATTTATTTTAGTAGTTTGGTACTGCATATTTAAATAATTAAGAAAACTTTTAATTTACAAATCAACATCTTTTTTCTTTTTATATTTTCAATACAATTTAATTTAAAATAATATGAACAAGCTCAAATTCCAATTATTGTTTATTTATTTTCCACTATTAGTATTTTTTTATCTTATCGGATGCAAAGAAGATTCTGTTACACCACCTGTTGAAAATAATAACGTGGATGCAGAACAAACATCCTCGAAAAATACAAGCGAGGTTCAGTGGATAAATTCAGATGCTTATTATTATCTTTCTGCAATAGCACTGGGAAGAGTGGAATTATCCAGCGGATGTCCCTTTGTTACATTAGATTCGTCAAACACAGCAGGAGGAACAAACTATACAATCACCATAAATTACGGAAATGAACCCTGCCAGAGTTCCAAACGAAATATCAGGGCAAGCGGAAAGTATCAAATATTGGCTTTTGTAAGCACTGCCCGTGACTCTATTTATGGTGAATTAAGATTATTTGGTGACAGCCCGCTTAAAGTATATAAAGTAGCTAATAGTTCTGATACAAACTCAGTGACTATTACTTCGTCATCTTCCAATACTAATGAATTATGGGGAAGAATAGTAACCGGCGGTAATAACGAATATGCCGGTGTTATAAAAGCAGGTTTGGTCTTTGCTACCAATACCGGTATTACAAAAGATATTGCTGCAAACTTAACAATTGATGCAAGCCTTAACAACATGAACACAACCAATGATGATAAATATATTTTCAGAGGAACAGGCGTTGTTAAAGATAACAGGTTCGGAGTGCAGTTTGCATATACAATTCAGGACAGCTTAACTGTAACAGGTAATTGCAGGTATCCGGTATCGGGTAAAGTAATGTGGGTTAGAAACGGTACTACTATTGCGGCAACATATGTTGATTTTTATCCAAACTCAGGAGAGTGTGATGATATTGCAACTATAATCCGTGGTTCATATACAACAACCATAAATCTGGAAGGTATTGACCAGTAATAAGTTCTTTAAGTTTGTTAAGTTCTTTAAGTTTGTAAGAACACAATACCCTCTTTCCCAAATTTCTATTTGGGAAAGAGGGATTCAGAACTCTCAGAACTCTCAGAACTCTCAGAACTCTCAGAACTCTCAGAACTCTATGAACTCTATGAACTCTCAGAACTCACAAAACTTTACTCAGAAACTTACCGGTATATGAATCTTTATTCTTAACTATCTCTTCGGGTGTTCCTTTTGCAACAACATACCCGCCTTTATCACCGCTTTCGGGTCCAAGGTCTATTATATGGTCTGCACACTTTATTACTTCAAGATTATGCTCAACCACTAAAATTGAGTTTCCTTTTTCAATTAGATCATTAAAGCTTTTAAGCAGCTTCGCAATATCATATAAATGCAAACCTGTTGTAGGCTCATCAAATATGAACAAAGTTTTTTCATCCGAATTCTGGAATGAAAGATGGAATGCCAGCTTTATTCTTTGTGCTTCACCGCCCGAGAGTGTAGTCGCTGATTGCCCTAACCTTAAATATCCCAAGCCCACATCATCCAGTACTTTAAGCTTAGCGGTTATCTTCGGAAAATCCTTGAAGAATGCCAATGCTTCAGTTACGCTTAATGCAAGCACATCACTTATACTTTTATTGTTATATTTAATATCAAGGATTTCATTCTTATATCTTTTCCCTTTGCAAATGTCGCACTCAAGATAAATATCTGCCATGAACTGCATTGCAATTTTAATCACTCCTGAGCCCTCGCAGGTTTCACATCTTCCGCCGGGAATATTGAATGAGAAATTACCCGGACTTACACCTTTTGCTTTAGCTGATGGTAATGAACCGTAAAGGTCTCTTATCTGGTCAAATATCTTTAAATATGTTACGGGATTTGAACGAGGCGAGCGTCCTATAGGTGTCTGGTCTACAAGCTCAACTGCATTGATAAGATTTGCTCCCTTTAATTCGGAATATAATCCTATCTTCTCATTATATATGCCATCGATTCTTTTCTTTAATGCACCGTATAAAATATCGCTTATTAAAGTAGATTTCCCTGATCCGCTTACACCGGTTACACAAACAAACATTCCAAGCGGAAAATCAACATCAATATTTTTTAAATTATTTTCAGATGCTCCCCTGATAGTGATAAAATGATTATTTAATTTTCTTCTTTTAGCAGGAGTATCTATCTTCAGCTTGCCTGAAAGATATTTTCCTGTCAACGATGTTGTTGACTTTTTTATTTCATTCAGCGTTCCTGAAAATATCACTTCGCCGCCATACTCACCTGCTTTAGGACCTATATCTATTACATAATCACTCGATGTAATCATCTCCGGGTCATGCTCTACTACTATAACCGAGTTTCCGATATCTCTCAGTGATTTTAATATCTTAATTAACCTGTCATTATCACGCGGGTGTAATCCAATACTCGGCTCGTCAAGAACATAAATTGAGCCAACCAGTGATGAGCCCAATGATGTTGCAAGATTTATCCTTTGGCTTTCACCTCCCGATAGTGTGCTTGTCAACCTGTTCATAGTAATATATCCAAGCCCGACTTCGAATAAATATTTTAACCTGTTTTTTATTTCATCAAGTATTCTCTGGGCTACTTGCCGGTCATGCTCCGAGAGCTTTACTTCTTTAAAGAACTTATACAGCTCTTCAATATTACTCTTAACCAGCTCGAAAATATTTTTCTTCTGGAATTTAACATACAATGCTTCTTTCCTCAACCGTGAGCCTTCACATTCAGCACAGGTTGTATATGCCCTGTACCTGCTCAGCAATACCCTGTAATGTATTTTATATGCAGCTTCACGCTCTACCATGCGGAAGAACTTATTGATCCCGATATAATCACCTGCTCCTTTATATACCATATGTACTTCTTCTTTCGAGAGGTCTTTAAACGGAATGTGAATCCTTATGTCATATTTCTTCGATGCTGCAATTAAGTCGCTCAAATGCCTGCTGTGCTTTGGAGTCGAGAACGGATGAATCGCATTCTGGAAAATTGATTTTGTTTTATCCGGTACAATAAGGTCAGGGTCTAAATCTATTGTTTCACCAAAGCCCTGGCATCTGGGACAAGCACCAATCGGGTTATTGAATGAGAATAATAACGGCTCGGGCTGTTCAAACCTTATTCCGTCACTTTCAAAATGGAGATTGAAAGAATGTACCTCCATCGGTTCATCCTTCGAGATTTCAATGAAGATATTTAAATACCCCTCCCCTTCCGAATACGCCTGCTCAAGTGATTGAGAAATTCGCTGGGTTAATTCTTCATCTTCCTTCTTATATATAAACCTGTCAACAAGAACCTTTACTTTTTCGAGCTTGATTTTTTTAATATCATACTTTGTGTTCAGGTCTACCAGCTCTTCACCATTAAATATTCTGAAGTAACCTTTTTGCTTCAGCGTTTCAATTTCATCTTTTGCTGATTTGGATTCATGAAGATGAATCGGGAATACTATATATACCCTAGTATCGGGTTTTATTTTAGTAAAGAACTTTAATATATCTTCTACAGTATCTCTTTTAACTTCTTTGCCTGAAACAGGACTGTATGTTTTACCTGCTCTTGCAAAAAGCAGTCTGAGGTAATCATAGATTTCAGTTGCAGTACCAACGGTACTTCTCGGATTTCTTGATGATGTTTTAACTTCAATTGCCATTGATGGTGCAAGTCCTGTAATTGAATCAACATCAGGTTTATTTATTCTTTCCAGGAACTGCCTGGCATATGATGATAAGCTTTCGATATACCTTCTCTGGCCTTCTGCATAGATGGTATCAAACACAAGCGATGTCTTTCCCGAGCCGCTTAATCCGGTTACAACAACAAGCTTATTATGCGGGATTTCAACATCAATATTCTTTAAATTATTAACACGCGCACCTTTGATAACTATGGATTTCCCGTTACGGGTATTTACATCCGGAAGACTCTCACTGAGAGCTTTCCCGGCTTTGGGTTTTCCTTTAGATACCTTCGTTTCCTTAACGTTTCCTATATTATTCTTTGTGACTTTTGGCATTAATTTGGTTTATTCAAACCACAAAAATGGGTAAATTATTTGTGATTATAAATGATAAAATTAACGCATTCCTGCCTGACGGCCAAACTGCCGGTAAAAGAGGTTTCGGGCATATTGGGTTACTGCTCGTTTTGTTTCTGTCTTTCTATATATAACCAAGTATAACCATGCCGGAAATACAGTCTATCTCATATATAACCCAATATACTAAAGAGACTTAGCCCAGCAATGAAAAATAACAAAATAAGACTGCTTCTTACGTTGCATTTTATTATAATTATTTTATATTTTGCTTAAATTCAACTAAAATCACGATTCTGTCTTGATTATATCTCAAGTAAGAGATATATTTGCTAACACATATTTTAACGAATGGTAAAAAAAGAACAAAAAAACTACGAAACGATATTTATTCTAGATGCAGTTTTAGAAGATGAAAAGCTGGAAGCACTGCTAAACAAGTACACCGCTTTTTTAACCAAAAATGATTGCACAATAGTTAAAGTCGATAAATGGGGCAGGAAAAAGTTTGCTTATCCCATAAAGAAAAAGAATTCGGGACACTATGTATCCATAGAGTTTACCGGAGACCCCGGCATTATTGCCAAGCTTGAAAGAGTATATTATCTGGATGAAAGCATCCTGAGATTTTTGACTGTTTCGTTCGATAAGAAAACCCTGACGGAAAGAAATGCTTACTTCGAAAGAAAGCAAATCGATATGGCAAACAGGGAAAGGGAATCTGCTGCTGCTGCTGAAGCACAGGAACAAGCACTGCAAAGGATCGAAGCACCTGTTGAAGAAAAGACACAGGAAACGGAACAACAAGAAGATAAACAAGTTTGATTATATTCATTAACACTTTTTTAACAGTAAACTTTTGGAGGTAAATAATGGCTGATTTAAAGATGCCCGAACTCAATTCAGTGATCATTGCAGGTAACTTAACAAAGGATCCTATTTTCAGACAGACAACAAATGGTACTCCTGTGGTAAACTTCTCAATTGCAAGCAACAGAAGATACAGAGACAGCAAAGATGACTGGCAGGAAGATGTATGTTATGTAGGTATAGTAGCATGGAACAAACTGGCTGAAAGCTGCAGAGACAAACTTAAAAAAGGTAATGCAGTTTTAGTAGAAGGTGAGCTTCAAAGCAGAACATTTAAGACAGAAAAAGGCGATAGCAAAACAATTGTTGAAATTAAAGCAAGAAGAATTCAGTTTTTAAATAAGAAATTAAACGCAATTGAAGGTCACGCTGGGGAAGAACATGAAGATGTTCCAATAATTTTTGAAGATGATTCATTTGAAAAACACCTCTCCCCCGAAGACTCAGCTCTTCTCGGAGATGCTAAATAATAACAGGTTTTTAGTAAAATATTAATTTATAACAATAAGGTAGAGCGGGTATCTCACTCTCTCTACTTTTTATTTATTTAAGCTCACATGAAAGTCATTTTAAAACAAGATTACGAAAAGCTCGGAAAAATAGGAGATGCCGTTATTGTTAAAGACGGGTATGCCATGAATTTTCTTATCCCCAATAACATAGTAATGAAAGCGACAGAAGGAAATCTCCGCGTTCTTGAAGAGCTAAAGAAACAAAAAGAGAAAAAACTCAATAAAGAGATTGCAGATGCTGAAGTTCTGGCATCAGAGCTGCAAAAGCTTACACTTGATATAAAAGTGAAAGCAGGTGAGGAAGACAGAATTTACGGTTCGGTTACATCGCAGATGATATCCGAAAAGCTTGATGAAATGGGATATAAAGTCGATAAAAAACACATAGAGCTTGAGGAGCCGATAAAAGAACTTGGAATCTTCACCGTTGAAATTAAGTTAAACAATAATGTAAAATCTTCGATCAAAATCAGCGTCGAAAGAGAGTAAATTTTTTTTAAAATAAAGGAGTATATTCCGTAATGGAAAAGACTGCTAAAGTTCTCAAGAGCTCCATAATCCGGTTCGCCGGAGATTCCGGAGACGGAATGCAGTTAACTGGAACTCAATTCACTCAAACAACAGCAGAGTTAGGAAACGATTTAAGCACACTACCAGACTACCCAGCAGAGATACGAGCCCCAGCCGGTACACTTTTCGGTGTAAGCGGTTTTCAGATTCAGTTCAGCAGTGATGATATTCATTCACCGGGTGATGAACCTGATATTCTGGTTGCAATGAATCCTGCGGCTCTTAAGGTTAATCTTAAAGACCTTAAAAAAGGCGGAATGATAATTGCCAATGTTGATGCTTTCAACAAGAAGAACCTCGAGCTCGCCAAGTATGATACAAATCCTCTGGAAGACGGCTCACTGGACAGGTACCAGCTTTTTGTTATTCCAATTACCAAAACCACAACCACAGCACTTCAAACCAGCGGTCTCAATATGAAGGAGATAACCCGCTGCAAGAATTTCTTTGCCCTTGGGATAATGTACTGGATGTTTAACCGTTCAATGGATACAACAATAGACTGGATAAGAGGCAAATTCAAAAAACTGCCGAAGATAATGGAAGCCAATATAACTGCTTTAAAAGCAGGTTATAATTTTGGCGATACAACAGAAATATTTACGACAAGATATGAAGTAGCACCTGCTAAGCTTGAAAAAGGCACCTACAGAAATATCAGCGGAAATGAGGCAACAGCACTGGGAATGATAGCCGCATCACAAAAAAGCGGATTGCCGTTGTTCCTTGGCTCATACCCGATTACCCCTGCCAGTGAAATTTTACACGAGCTTTCAAGACATAAAAATTTCGGTGTGAAAACTTTCCAGGCAGAAGATGAAATAGCAGGTATTTGTTCTGCTATCGGAGCGTCGTTCGGCGGAGCATTAGGCCTTACAACTACAAGCGGTCCCGGATTAGCTTTAAAAACTGAAGCTATAGGACTTGCTGTTATGGTTGAGCTTCCTCTTGTCATTATTAATGTACAAAGAGGCGGACCGAGCACCGGTTTACCAACCAAAACGGAACAGGCAGACCTTCTGCAGGCAATGTATGCCAGAAACGGTGAAAGCCCGGTTCCTGTTGTTGCAGCTTCTACACCTGCCGATTGCTTTACTATGGCATATGAAGCAGCACGCCTTGCTTTGAAATTTATGACTCCTGTAATTTGCCTGACAGACGGTTATCTTGCCAATGGTTCAGAACCATGGAAAATCCCGGAATCAAAAGGTTTACCCGAAATTAAAGTAAACTTTGTTACAAATCCCGAAGGTTTCCAGCCGTATCAAAGAGATGAAAATCTTTCACGGCCGTGGGCAATTCCCGGAACACCCGGGCTTGAACACAGAATCGGCGGATTGGAAAAAGAAAATGTTACAGGCAATGTATGTTATATTCCTGAAAACCACCAGTTAATGGTAAACCTAAGAGCACAAAAAGTAAAGAATATTGAAAATGATATTCCTTTGCTTGAAGTTGAGGGACCTGAAGAAGGTGAACTTCTTGTGGTTGGATGGGGAAGCACATATGGTGCAATTCAGGCAGCATATGAGAACATGATGACAAAAGGTTACAAGTTCTCGAAAGTTCATTTAAAATATTTGAATCCTTTCCAGAAGAACCTTGGTGAAATATTAAAACGCTTTAAAAATGTTCTTGTTTGCGAAATGAACCTCGGACAGCTTGCAAAGCTCTTACGCATGGAATACCTCGTAGATGTAAAAACGCTTAACAAAGTCCAGGGTTTACCGTTTAAGGCAATTGAAATTGAAAATAAGATAATAGAAATTCTAAATACTAAATAAGATTATGGCTGAAGAAATAGTCCAAAAACAAAACGAAGCAAGTCCTGTATTAACAGCAAAGGATTTTGCATCAGACCAGGATGTAAGATGGTGTCCCGGATGCGGTGACTATTCTATACTGGCTCAGGTTCAAAGGGTTATGCCGTCACTTGGAGTGCCCAGAGAGAAAGTTGTATTTGTTGCAGGTATAGGCTGCTCAAGCAGATTCCCGTATTACATGGATACATATGGATTCCATGGAATACACGGCAGAGCTCCGATTATTGCGGCAGGGCTTAAAATGGCAAGACCTGACCTTTCAGTTTGGGTTGCTACCGGAGATGGTGACCTTCTCAGCATCGGTGGAAATCATTTCATACATGTTACCAGAAGAAATATTGACCTTAACATACTTCTGTTCAATAACAGAATTTATGGTTTAACAAAAGGACAGTACTCTCCTACTTCAGAGTATGGAAAGATAACAAAATCCACCCCCATGGGAGTTATAGACCATCCTTTTAATCCTGTATCACTTGCACTCGGTTCAAACGGAACATTTGTTGCAAGAACACTTGACAGAGATGCAAAACACATGCAGGAAATGATTCAAAGACAGGCATCACACAAGGGAACATCTTTCCTTGAGATATACCAGAACTGTAATATATTCAACGATGGTGCTTTTGACCTGTTGACCGATAAGGAAACTAAAGCTGATAACGTTCTTGTATTACAGCAAGGTAAACCAATGGTCTTTGGTAAAGAAAATGATAAAGGAATAAAGCTTGATGGATTCAAACCGGTTGTTGTTTCATTGAAAGACGGAAGATATTCTATCAATGACCTGGTTGTACATAACGATAAATCCAGAGAGCTTGCATTTATATTATCGGAATTAACCGAATACCCGGGTTACCCGACACCAATCGGAGTTTTCCTTGATATTGACCGAAAGACATATGATTCTGAAATGGTAAATCAGATAGATAAAGCAAAGAACACTATGGATGAAGGCGATTTAGATAAATTGCTGAATTCGGGTAATACCTGGAAGATTAATTAATTTCGATTTGAGAATTTACGGTTGCGAATTAAAGCAGGTTAAGAAATTAACCTGCTTTTTTTATTTAAATCTTTGTCTGAATCACAAATTAAAGTGCTTTAATCTGTGATTCAAACGATAATTTTACCCTTGCTGAGATTTCAATTTTCCCCTTATAAATATCCTGTCAGCTATGAAGAATAGCGATAAAACAAGAACCAATCCACCGATTATGCTTAGTGTTTCTGCCGATATGCTAAAACCAAACAGTCCAAGGGTATTTGTGAAAAATGAGCTTATTGTATCCCAGAACTGCCAGAAGTAATTTGACGATGTATCTATTGCAGGCTCGAAGGAAATATTTTTAGATACACTCTGCGGAGCTGAAGTACTGAATACACCTGCCAATACAGTAAAAGCAATTGTAAGAAGGCTGAAGGCACCGACTATATATTTTGCAATTCGGTCTCTTTTGCTCTCTTCAAGTGCAGTTTTGCTTTCGGCATTCACACGCTGCATAATAAGCTTCGTAAAGTTATCTGAGGTTTTTTTAACCTCGGCTTTTCTCAGCTTATTTTCTATAAATGTATTAAATATTTTATCGAAATCCATTTTCTTTTTTTAAGAATTATTAAATAAATTCAAGAATGCTTTCATAATCGAACTTCTTCATCATAATCTCTTTCAGCTTTTCTTTTGCCCTGTATATCCTGTTCTTCACAGTGCCTATTGGTATTTTCAGTGTATCCGAAATTTCATCATGTGAGAGGTCATTTATATAGAACAATGTCAGTATAACTGAATATTTCTCCGGTATAACTTCAAGAAATTTGTTTACAACCGTTTGAATTTCATTATCCAGTGCTCTTTTATCCGTCTTGTACACTGCAGAATTAAAATACCTGTTATCATCTATTTTAGTTTCAAATCCTGCAAGGTCACTGTCATCACCTTCGTCATTTTTCCAGCTGTCATCTATTTTCAATACGTTATAAGTTCTTGATTTATGCTTCTTGTAATTATCAAGAGCAGTGTTATAAACTATCCTGTAAAAATAAGTTGAGAACTTGGAACGCTGTTCAAACTGGTTATCAGCAATTGCCCTGAAAGTCTTCATGAAAGCTTCCTGCAGCGAGTCTTCGGCATCTTCTTTATTCTTAAGTATCCTCATGGAGAGAGTGAGCCCTTTATCTTTATATTTATCCACAATTTGCTCAAAGGCATTCGAATCGCCGCTTTTTATGCGGTTTATAATATTTTGCTCAAGGTCATTCATGCAAGATTCTATGTTCACTCTCCTGATCCGGTTAGTTGCAGTATTATTTCCATTAAATATAAACAAAAATCTTTACAGTTTTAATTATTAAAAGAGCTTATTTACCGTCCGTTAAATACTATTTTGCCGTTAACAACATCGCACTTAATTGTAGTATTTCTATTACCTATGTATCCCCTGAATGATTTCTTCTCATCAGATCTGACAATTACATCAAGATTATTGAAATCAATTTTGCCGTGTACTATATCTGCACTGATTTCTCCCTGGTAATTTTTCGATATATCTACATACACATCCCCGTTCACCACATCAATACTGAATCCTTTAGTTGAATCCAAAATTTGCCTGATATCACCATTGGTAATATCAATAATGTTATTCCCAGGAGTCTGATCCATTCTTATATCACCGTTAACAAGGGTTATCTTCATATCCCCTTTAATATTCCGGGCATCTATTTTTCCGTTAACGTTGTCTACATCAACTTTAAAACTTTCAGGAACTCTTATCTTAAAATCTATCTTCGGATTTTCATTGACTTGAAAATTAAAGAAATGTTTTTCCTTATGATAGTCTCCAATGATTTTAATAACATCGCCTGATGTGTCTATCTCAATACTCAATTCACTAAAAGGTTTATCCAATTCTTTTTTCTTTACCTTCGCAATCATATCAGCTTTAACATATACGCCTTCAGTGGAATCTGACTTTGTGATTTCTATTATTCCGTTTACGTTTTCAATTGATATCCTGTTCTTACCGTTGATACCAATTTTATATTCCGAAGTTTCTTTTTTCTCATATCTCTTGCCTATGCAATCCATAGAGGTTAATGAGAGTACAAAGGCAAGAGCAATTAATATATATTTTTGAGTTTTCATTTTCTTTCCCAATACCGTTTTAATTATAATTGTTTTTGAACAGTTGTGGTACCATTGACATCATTTTTCATCTTGGAGTTTACAATTATATAATAAACAATAAATCCAAGACCACCAAAGAACAATAAGAATGCAGGTGTAATTGAGTCACTGAAATCAGCCACTTCTGTCAAAATGTAAGAGATAAAGAGTCCCAGCCCAAGGAAGGCAAACAACATGCCCCATTTTAAAGTACTATACGGGTTTCGGGGTTTTCTTTCGGAATTGGTGTAATACGCCTTAACTTCATCGGGAGTTAAACCCATGTCTATAAGTTTCATTCTCTCTTTATGCCTGCTCTGTATGTGCCAGAAAATGATCAATCCCGGGATACCGAATGTGAAAATTATTCCAAATATCGGAATCATAGCTTCTGCAAAACGATCCATTTTAATTCTCCTTTGCCGTCCGTCATTATGCCGGATTTCGGCTATTTGTTGATAATTTAGTTACTATTTCTTTGTTTCTATACCGGTTAGGACGTGAGGGAAGATGGAAAGGTTTCAAAAAATAGTGTGTAGAGTGTTTAGAGTGTTTAGAGTGTTTAGAGTGTATGGAGGTGTGGAGTGCATTAACCGTGTTAATGCTAATCAAATAGAAATCATGAAGTTGGAGAAAAGAATTTCAACTTGTCAATTTTTCTTTTAAATACATTTTTAAAGTTTTGAAATTATTTTCTTTATAAAATTTTCTTTTGGCTTCTTCTAACACAGAACCTAGCTTAACCATATAATCCTCTTTTGTTAAGCTATTAATTCCATCGAGTAATGCAGAAAATGTTTCATTGTCAGCTTCTAAAGTTATTCCCCTTTTAAAAAGAAAATTCAAATCATAAACATCCCTAATTGTATTGCGATTCAAAAAAGCTGCAATTTTTGCCTTCATCATATCCTCCAGAGAAACATGCTTAACCATAATCTGAATATTTGAATGTTCACTAAATACAATACCCTGTTCAACTTTAATCTTCTTCTGTTCTTTTCTAATCTCAATTTTTAGTGATCTTGGGTAATCAAAGGATTTTAATTCAAATAAAATAGTATAATGTTTATTGGCAGAATCATTTATTTTATAATATTGTGTGAGATAATCTTTTAGATCTTTATATAGATTATCAAATTCAACATCCTTAACAACCCAGAAATCCAAGTCAACAGAATATCTGTCAAGTCCAAAACAGAGACGCAGCATAGTTCCACCACTAAGGACTAAGTTATTAAGAAATTTTTTGCTGTTTAGTTTATCTAATACTTCTAATTCAAATTGTTCTTGTTTTATTAAATGCTGCATAATTGCCTCACAATCTTTTTTGTTTTTTCAGGATATATTTTTGTTAACTTTTTTAACTTAAATTTATCAAGTTTATATAAATCAAGCGAATCAATATCAAATTTATATTTACCGAATGAATATAAATAAGCTGCATCGATAAATGCCTTCTCTTTTGATGCCATAAATATTCCATTAACCCTGTCAAAATCAAAATAATACTTTTTCTGAAACCTGTAATATTTGAAAAATAAACCGTCCGGTTCATATTCAACCGTGCGTTTGAGTGAAACACATTCAAAATAATTTTGCTGAACTTGTGTAGTTATCTCATAATATGAAAGAGCTGTCATAAGAGAAATATAAGAAGGAACCTGAAGAATATTTGCAATAGTAAAAAGTTCTTTATTATTAATATTCTCTAATTTTTGAGAAGTAGTATAAAAGTTATTTTTTAGCTTTACGAGAAATCCTTGCTTGGAATACCTGCTGCAAAAGACTGAAGCAGACTTGTATGTAATTCCAAGAGCATCAGATACATTCTCAACTGTAAAAAAAGGAAGATTACTTAATTTGAGTATTTTCTCTAAATTTTTACTAAACATATTTTATTATCATATATGATAATAAAATATGTTTAGTAAATCAAGAGAAATAATGTAATAAAAAAACGAGGGCTTTCACCCTCGTTTTTAAAAAAAATTCACTATTTGCTGAGCTTTATCGAAGTCCCGCATTTGGCGGGATTATTTGCTCTTAGCTTCCATCTCTTCCATATAACTCGAAATTGGCTCACATGTGCACATGAAGTTCCTGTCTCCGTAGGCATTATCAACCCTGCCAACACTTACCCAGAATTTATGTTCCTTCACTGTTGGTATCGGGAACACAGCTTTCTCTCTTGAGTAAGGATGAGTCCAGGTATCTGCCATTGCATGCTCTGCAGTATGCGGTGCATTTTTAAGAACATTATCAGTCATATCAGCTTTGCCTTCTTCGATTTCTCTTATCTCTTCTCTGATTGCAATCATAGCTTCAATGAACCTGTCGAGTTCTTTCTTAGGTTCGCTTTCGGTTGGTTCAAACATCAATGTTCCCGGTACAGGGAATGAAACTGTAGGCGCATGGAAACCGTAATCAATCAATCTCTTTGCTATATCATCAACTTCAATATGAGCTGTTCTCTTGAACTCACGTGTATCAAAAATTAATTCATGAGCATTTCTTCCATGTTCACCTGTGTATAATGCAGTGTAATGATCTTTCAGTTTTTCCTTAACATAGTTTGCATTAAGTATAGCAATCTCAGAAGCATATTTTAATCCTTCGCCGCCCATCATTCTAATGTAAGCATATGAGATAAGAAGAATATCAGCACTACCCCATGGAGCCGCAGATACTGCAGTAATAGCTTTTTCACCGCCAACCTTCACAACGGGATGTCCCGGTAGGAATTGAGCAAGGTGTTCAGCCACAGCGATAGGTCCCATACCGGGTCCGCCGCCGCCGTGAGGAATACAGAATGTTTTGTGCAGATTAATATGGCAAACATCGGCACCGATAAAGCCCGGGTTTGTAAGACCGACCTGTGCATTTAAGTTAGCACCGTCCATATAAACCTGTCCGCCATTATCATGTATGACTTTGCAAATATCCATTATACAATCTTCAAACACACCATGTGTAGAAGGATAAGTAACCATCAATGCTGCAAGATTATCTTTATACTTTTCCGCATTCAATTTCATATCTGCATAATCTATATCACCCTTATCATTGCATTTTGTTACAACCACTTTCATTCCTGCCATAACAGCGCTTGCAGGATTTGTTCCGTGAGCAGATTGCGGAATTAGAACAATATTTCTGTGCCCTTCTCCCCTGCTCTTATGATAAGCACGGATAACCATTAAACCTGTGTACTCACCCTGAGCACCTGAGTTTGGCTGAAGTGATACGGCGGCCAGTCCTGTAATTTTTGCCAGTGATTCTTCAAGCCCTTTGAATATTTCAAAATAACCTTTCGCCTGGTCAATAGGAGCAAATGGATGTATCAATGAATATTTCGGCCATGTGATAGGCATCATTTCGGTTGTTGCATTAAGTTTCATTGTGCATGAGCCAAGCGGTATCATGGACATGGTTAATGATAAATCTTTATTCTCCAGCTTTGTTATATATCTAAGCATGTCGGTTTCAGACTGATATGTATTGAATACCGGATGCTGAAGGTATTTTGATTTTCTTGCAAATGGTTCTGCTACTTTGAATGTATCTCCATTTTTCGTAACAACTGCGCTTACTTTTTTACCTGATACTTCAGCAAAGATGGAAATTATTTTATCAGCATCTTCCGATTCTGCAGCCTGGTCAAATGAAATCCCGATATATTTGTTATCGATGTACCTGACATTAATCCTGGCATCAAGAAGCTTTTGTTTTAATAATTCAATCTTACCACCGGCATCAATTTTTATTGTATCAAAATAATTTTTATTTAACTGTTTATAACCTGCCTGTATTAAACCTGCTTCAAGATATTTGGTTAATCCAAGTACTCTCTCAGCAATTTGCTTTAATCCTTTTGGTCCATGATATATAGCATACATGCCGGCAATAATTGCAAGAAGAACCTGTGCAGTGCAAATATTACTTGTAGCTTTTTCTCTTCTTATATGTTGTTCGCGTGTTTGCAATGCCATCCTGTAAGCTTTGTTTCCGTATGAATCAATTGATTGCCCGATAATTCTGCCGGGAAGCATTCTTCTGAAATCATCTTTACAAGCCATATAACCTGCATGCGGACCGCCATAACCAACAGGCACGCCAAATCTTTGTGCAGAGCCGACTGCAACATCAGCACCAAACTCACCCGGAGGTGTAAGAATTGCTAAACTTAATATATCAGCAGCAGCTATGGTATATATATTTTTTGCATGAGCTTTCTCAAAGAATTCTTTATAATCATTTATCTCACCATATTGGTCAGGATATTGTACAAGAACACCGAACATATCATCTGTAAGCTCAACGGTTTTATAATCACCAATTACAAGTTCAACACCAAGCGGCTCGGAACGTGTTTTTAAAATATCAATTGTTTGCGGGAAGCAATTTTCCGAAATGAAAAACTTATTTGCATTTTTCTTTTTTGTTGCCGCATGAAGCATATGCATAGCTTCGGCAGCAGCAGTACCTTCATCAAGAAGTGAAGCATTAGTAACTGCGAGTCCTGTCAGATCAATTATCATAGTTTGATAATTGATGAGTGCTTCCAGTCTTCCCTGTGATATTTCTGCCTGGTAAGGTGTGTATTGAGTGTACCAGCCCGGATTTTCAAGAACATTTCTTTGAATAACCGGCGGCAGTATTGTGCCATAATACCCCATGCCGATAAATGATTTGAAGACCTTGTTTTTATCGGCTATATCTCTTAAAAAGAAAATTAATTTATGTTCACTGTAAACCTCTCCGAGGTCAAGCTCTTCTTTATTCCTTATTTTCTGAGGAACGGTTTGGTTTATCAGTTCGTCGAGGGAATCTGCGTTAACAGCACGGAGCATTTCTTTTACTTCATTTTCATTTGGTCCAATATGCCTGTTAACAAATTTATCTGTGTTTTCGAAAGTATTCATTTTAGTTTTTTATATCCCGGTTTGTGGGAATAGTTTTATTAATATTTATAAGTTATAACAAGTATTAAGTTAATATAATTTTTTTGACAGGTTTCTTTGATTGGTTATATTTTGGTGACAGCATTGTAAAGTATTTATTATTACCAGAATTTTTAGTTATGCAGAATAAACCACAATGCCTTCTTTGTAAATTGTTTTTAAAAATCCGCTATAGTCTTTATTTTTATCTATTATAATTGGTTCTATTCTCAAATCAAGCCGGAACCTAACATCACCCATTTTGCTGTATGCTTCAAAAAAATCAAAATTAAATTTCTTAACAACAACAGCGATATCTATGTCACTCCATTCATGGTTAGTACCTTTTGCAAAAGAGCCGAATAGAACAACCTTTTCAATGGGAAAAAAACCTTTTATCTCATTAGAAAATTTCTTTGCAATTTTTACAGCATATCTTTTATCCATTTATAAAACATCCTCGTTTTTTCTAATATTTCTTTTGCTACTGCTGCATTCAAATTTTTAAAAATCTTATTTTTATAATCTGGATATCTGGCTTCGATGTTAAGGGGTTGTAATTCATCTAAAAATTTTCTTTTTGATATTTCCATATCTTTCATCAATCCACATTTATCAGATAATAAAAATAAATTATGGGTGTAAGGAGGTATATCATCATGTATATTTGAATACAATGCTTTCAATATTTTTTCAATTACCTGATGGCACATAAATCCGACATACAAATATCTCTTACTTTCAAGCTGCTTTTGCAGTTTTAAGATCATAATCTGCAATGTTTATCCAATATTTTATTCTGTCAGACTTTTTCATTAATTATTATTTCATAAATATAATTAATAAAACGATAAAAATATAAAAAATTCAAATAATGAAAAGATCATTGCTTAATCTCTTATCCAAGCATCGTCAACATCCTCTTTCCAAATAGTCCCACAGGGATCAAAGGAAAATTTGGGAAAGTGGTTACCACTTATACCGTGGTTACCTCTTATACTATTGATTTTATGTTTTATAAAAAGATTCCCGCTTCCGCGGGAATCTTTAACTTATTTTTCCTTTTTCTTTTTCTTCAATCCCATTTTTTCAATAACGTCTAAATTTTTCAGAGCATTACTGGCAGCTTCCTGCTCTGCCTGCTTTTTCGTTCGTCCCTTGCCAATTCCCAAAGCTCTTTCGTTAATAGAAACCTCAACCGTAAACAGCTTGTTATGCTCCGGGCCTTCCTGTCCTATCACTTTATAGTCCGGTACAAAATCCGTATTTGCCTGAGTATATTCGAGCAGTTTGCTTTTATAATTCTCATCAAACTGGTTAAGCCATTTTACATCCAGCTTTTTAAAAATCTGGTTATTGAGAAATTCTTTTGCGGCATCGTATCCCCTGTCAAGAAATATAGCACCAATCAGAGATTCATATGCATCAGATAAAATTGTGTCATACCCGTCATCTATAGATTTAAGCGCAGTTGGAGCAGCAAGAAGATATTCCTGCAGTACAATCTCTTTTGCCCTTTCGGCAAGAAAACGCTGATTAACCAGGACCGAACGGAACTTGGTCAGGTCACCTTCTTCCGATAAAGGAAAGTTTTTATAGAGATATTCCGCTACAACGGAATCAAGAATTGCATCACCCAGGTACTCAAGCCTCTCATTTGATGTCAGTTTAATGCCATTCAAATTTTTGGATTTTAAAAAGGACCTGTGTGTGAGAGCATTAATAAAAATTCTTTTATTAATTATCTCATAGTTTATGCTATCCTGGAACGCCTTAAAATCGAAGGAAGCAATAGCTAAAAGAATCTCATCTTCTTCCTTTTTTCTTTTCAGGCGAGGAATAATTTTTTTTAGTACTTTTAGTATCCCGAACATAAAATTAATTTACGAATCTTTTGAAAATCAGCGCAGTGTTATGGCCTCCAAATCCGGAATTATCAGACAAAACCGCATTCACCTCTTTTTTCAACGCAACATTAGGAACATAATTAAGATCGCATTCAGGGTCGGGAAATTCATAATTTATCGTCGGCGGAACTATACAATCTTTAATAGTAAGGACTGAGACAATTGATTCAACCGCCCCTGCAGCACCAAGCAAATGTCCTGTCATAGATTTAACCGAATGAACCGGCATTTCATATGCCCTCTTACCAAAGACAGTTTTTATAGCAGCAGTCTCGCCCCTGTCATTTGGAGGTGTTGAAGTTCCGTGTGCATTAACAACATCAATCTCTTCAGGCTGCATACCGGCATCTTCAATTGCAATTTTCATTGCATTGACAACACCTTCGCCGCCCGGAGCAGGTTCAGTGATATGATGAGCATCACCGGTTAAGCCGATACCTGCAATTTCGGCATAAATTTTGGCACCTCTGTTGAGAGCATGTTCAAGCTCTTCCAGAACTAATGTGCCGCCGCCTTCACCCATTACAAATCCGTCTCTTTGTTTATCAAACGGTCTCGATGCCCTTTGCGGATCATCATTTCGGGTAGACAGAGCTTTCATGGCATTAAACCCGCCTACACCCATGGGACAAATTACTGCTTCAGAACCACCTGTAACCATTACATCGGCATTGCCTCTTTGTATAAGCATTACCGAATCTGTTATCGAATGTGCCGATGTAGTACATGCAGATATTGTCGCGTAGTTTGGTCCTTTCAGACCATAACGCATAGATATTCTGCCTGCGGCTATATCAGCTATCAGCATTGGAATAAAAAACGGACTTATTCTGTCAGGATCACCGTTTTTTTCATAAAGTTTTGCCTGTTCTTTATGGTAAGTCCACATTCCGCCAATTCCTGAACCATATACAACACCTGTACGGTATTTATTCAGCTTTTCCAGATCTATACCGGCATCTTTAATTGCCATTTCAGAAGCAGCAAGTGCAAACTGAGTAAAAAGATCTACCCTCTGAACAAGTTTCCTGTCCATATATTTCAAGGGTTCGAAATCTTTTACTTCACATGCAAATTTTGTATCAAAATGGGTAGTATCAAAATAAGTGATGGGAGCTGCACCGCTTTTCCCTGCAATTAAATTTGACCAGAACTCTTCTACGCTGTTGCCAATGGGAGTAATAACGCCTATGCCTGTAACAACAACTCGTTTCTTCATTTTTTAGTTTATTGTAATTTATGCAATCTTCGATTTGACGTAATTGATTGCGTCACCTACTGTACCTATCTTTTCCTGATCTTCATCCGGTATCTGAATATTAAACCTATTCTCAAATTCCATAATCAATTCTACTGTATCAAGTGAATCTGCGCCCAAATCATTAATAAATGAAGCTGTGGGAGTAACCTTAGATTCTTCCACTCCTAATTTTTCAACAATTGCCTCTTTAATTTGAGTTTCGATATCTACATCTGCCATTATTTTTCCTCCTGTTAAATGGATTATTTTTGTTTAAGTAGAGAAACAATTTACTAATATAAATCAATATTTTAAAGTGCTAAAATTTACTCAAAACCTTGCAAATTAAGCTGCAGGTTGTAACGCGTAATCAACAATTTAACTGTAATAATTGATATAAGCCAGTTGTCATTCACTTCCTCACTTGTCATTTCCACATGCTTTGATGGGGAATGATTAGCAACCGGAGGTTTCCTGCTTGGGCTCATATGGAACCGGAATATCAGGAACAGGGTAAGAAATAACAAATTACCGTACCTTGTTCGAAAATATTTTAATTTCCAAATTTCTAATTATTCGTATCTTTCAGAACAAATTCTGGATAAGAAAAGGTTTTTAAATTGTTATTAAAATGTGATAAACCTATATTTACATTATAAATGAATATAAAACTTTTAATTTTATTATTATTCCTGACTGTAACTGCTGTTTTTGCACAAGATAAACCTGCAAACCCAAAAGCGCTTCAGCTCTTTATAGAAGGAAAGACTCTTGAGTTACAAAATAATTACATCGGTGCGGTTAATAAATACAGGGAAGCACTAAAGATTGAACAGGCTCCGGGGATTTATTATTCTTTATCCAAGCTGTATTATGATGTCTCTCAATACCAGAAATCACTGGAAGCAGGGCTGGAAGCATTAAAGATTGCCCCTGAAAACCTGACCTACAAAGAAAATGTATCAGATGTCTATATTATTCTAAACGATTACAAGCTTGCTTTGAAATACCTGCTTGAAGTTGCATCAAAGAAACCGGATGATATAAGCACACTTTATAATGTCGGAAGATTATATGAAGCCGAAAAGCAGCCCTCGGAAGCGCTAAAATATTATAACAGGATAACAGATGAATTCCAGTATGATGAAACTGTATTGAACAGGATGCTGGAAATTTATAACGGTTATAAAGATTACGCTAATGCTGCCGCTACATTGGAAAAAATGCTGGCTCTTAATCCTACAGACATCAGCATTAAATACAGTATTGCAGCTACTTATTTAAAGATACCCGATTATGATAATGCATTAAAAATATATGAAGATATACTTCAGCAAAATCCAAAGAACCGCGACGTTCAGACTGAAGTAATAAAAATATATTTCAGGCAAAACAGGAACAGCGAAGCATTCGAAAAATTCGGACAGATGCTTGATAAAGACACAGTGGATTTTGAAACAAAGCTGGGTGTGGCTCTTGCATTCTTTGATGCAAGCCAGGAAGATTCATCTGCGTTGCCGGTTGCAAGGTCTATTCTTGAAACACTTCAGCAGACATATCCCCAGCAATGGATGCCCGAATATTATCTTGCTCTGCTTGATGCTAAAGATAATTCGTTTGCGGCTGAGCAAAGAATGAAAGATATTCTAGTGCGTGCCGATACTTCGCTTGAAGCACATGTTCAGATAGGATTTTTCTATTATGAACGGAACAGGTTTGATGAAGCACTTAATACTTTTATTAAGGGAGCAGAAAAATTTCCTGCAGATTTCAGGTTAAACTATCTTACCGGAAATACTTATTACCGGCTGGGTAAAATGAGGGAAAGCCTTCCTTATCTTGAAAAAGCAAAGGAGCTAAATCCTTCAGATATTAATTCAATTTCCACACTTGGCATTATTTACGACGACTTAATGATGGATGCTGAATGTGAAAAGCTGTACGAAGAAGCTTTCAAATATCACCCTGATAATGTTTTGCTTTTGAATAATTATGCATATCATCTTGCAGAAAGAGGAATTAAGCTTGAAAAAGCCCTTGAAATGTCAAGGAAAGCTGTTACAATAGAGCCTGAGAATGCATCTTATCTTGATACATACGGATGGATTTTTTATAAACTGAAAGATTATAAGAATGCAAAAAAATATATCGAAAAGGCAGTTAATTTAGGCGCTAATGCAGTGCTTTATGACCACCTCGGAGATATTTACCATGGAATGGATGATATATCCAAAGCCCTGAAGTACTGGAACCTGGGGCTTGAACTTGACCCTGAAAATAAAGATTTAAAATATAAGGTTGAAAAATATAAATAAAATAATAATATAAATATGAAAGCCATGACAGACGGACACATCCATAATGTTATCATTATTGGTTCAGGTCCTGCAGGACTAACTGCAGCATTATATACCGGAAGAGCAAATTTAGGCCCTATAGTTTTTGAAGGATTGCAGCCCGGAGGACAATTAACAATAACGACAGATATTGAAAACTACCCCGGTTTCGAACACGGTATTATGGGACCGGCACTTATGGATACAATGAGAAAACAGGCACAGCGTTTTGGTGCCGACTGCAGATTTAAAATTGTTGAAAAAGTTGATTTTTGCAGCTCACCTTTTAAAATTTTTGTTGATGGTGAGATTTACTTAACCAAATCGGTAATTATTGCAACCGGTGCATCGGCTAAGCTGCTTGGCTTGCCTTCAGAAACCGAATATATGGGATATGGTGTATCTGCCTGTGCAACATGCGACGGATTCTTTTTCAAAAACCAGAGGATAGTTGTTATCGGCGGCGGGGATACTGCTATGGAAGAAGCAAACTATCTTACAAAGTTCGGTAAGGAAGTTGTCATCGTTCACAGAAGAAATGAGTTCAGAGCATCGAAGATAATGCTTGAAAGAGCACAAAAGAACCCGAAGATAAAATTCCTGACTAATACAGTATTGGTCGAAGTGCTTGGAGTTACTACCGAAATGGGCGCTAAAAAAGTAACAGGTGCATTGTTCAAAAACCTTGAAACAGGGGAAACATTTGTTCATGAGTGCGAAGGAATATTCCTTGGCATCGGACATCAGCCAAACACGGGTATATTCGAAGGACAGATTGACCTTGAGCCGAACGGATATATCAAGACAAAGAAATCATCGACCGAGACAAATGTTCCCGGAGTTTTTGCATGCGGAGATGCTCAAGACCATGTTTACCGCCAGGCAATTACAGCGGCAGGTACCGGATGCATGGCTGCTATAGATGCAGAAAGATATTTGGAATCTCAGGAAGACTAAGGACAATGACGGATGACGAATTACGAATGACGAATTTTACTAATTAAAAAGTTTTCAAAACTTTATTTTAAAAACCCTTTCTTATCGGAAAGGGTTTTTTATTACAACTTTTCAACATGCAGCCACAAACCAGCAGCCTGCAACCTTCCTCCTGCAAGTTAATTCAATTTTACATATATTTATATTTTATGAATGTTGATTTGGTAAATCTGGCGTTTAATCTGCCTATTGATTCACTTTTTACTTATTCTGTTCCAAAGGAATTAACAGGAGAAGTAAAGATTGGATGCAGGGTGCTTGCCCCATTGGGAAGCAGGAATATTACAGGAATTGTAATTGATTGTCCTACATCAACCACTCTCAGGAAAGTAAAACCAATCTGCAAATTACTTGACGCAGAGCCGATAATTAATAATGAAATGCTGGAGTTCTGCAGATGGATTTCAAAATATTACTTCTCTCCTATCGGTGAAGTTGTGTTTTCTGCTATTCCAAAATCCATTATCATGGAATCGAAGATAATCTTCAGAGCTAAAACAGAGCCGCAGAATTGCGATATGGAATTGACAGAGCACCAGGAAGAAATATTTAATTTACTTCTGAAAAAACCGCTAACAATAAAACAGATAGAAGGCAAGCTGAAATATACCGGAGCAAGAAGTGTAATCCATTCATTAATTACCAAAAATTTAGTTGAGAGCGAATATATTGAAGCGTCTGCGAAAGTAAAAGCTAAGATTGAGAAATTTGTGACATTTGAATTGCTGGAAGATTTTATCGGCTTTACATCTGAGATGATTGATATCTTTGCAAAAGATACAAACATGCGTTCACAAAAACAGGTTGATTTATTAAAATATTTCATAGTAAATAAAATAAAAGTTATAGAGCTTACAAAATTATTGAAGGATGCCGCAGCTTCTACAGCAGTTGTAAACTCATTATGTAAAAAAGATATCCTAAAAATTGATGTTAGAGAAGTGCAGAGAAAACATGAACAGGAGTTCAGCAATGATGAAAAAATAATTGAGCTTAACTCTGACCAGAAGGATGTAATAAAAAAAATAATCGGTGCAGTTAATAAAAAAGAGTTCAACCCGTATTTGCTTTACGGCGTAACGGGAAGCGGGAAAACGCAGGTGTATATTGAGTCAATTAAATATCTCATGACACAAAATAAAACTGCAATAGTGCTTGTACCGGAGATATCATTAACACCACAGCTCATACACAGGTTCAGAACAAATTTTGGCGATATAATCGGAGTAATACACAGCAGATTAACCGAAGGTCAGAAATTCGATGTATTCAGGAGAATAATATCGGGTGATATAAAAATTATAATCGGAGCACGTTCTGCCTTATTTGCCCCCATCAAAAATATCGGGATGATAGTAGTTGATGAAGAGCATGACAGCTCATACAAACAGGCAGAAAAATCACCGCGGTATCATGCAAGAGATTCCGCAATAATCAGGGGAAAAATTAATAATGCCGTTGTAGTAATGGGCTCAGCCACTCCTTCACTGGAGAGTTATTACAATGCCAGGACAGGAAAATATAATATCCTTGAACTGCCTCACAGGGCTATGAAGACGAAGCTTCCGGCTGTAGAAATTATTGACATGAAACAGGAATTAAAGCCGTCAAGCAAATATGTGAAATATGAATCGCCTGAAAAAAGATTTCTTTCCCCCAAGCTTATATACCTGATAGACCAGACAATTAAGAACAAGCAAAGCATAATTCTTCTGCAGAACAGGAGGGGTTATTCAGCATATCTTGAGTGCCAGGAATGCGGCAATGTTGAGATGTGCAGGAACTGCGATATTACATTAATCTATCACAAAGCAAAAAACCATTTACGCTGTCATTACTGCGGCTTCACAATACCGCTGCCGGAGAAGTGCTCAAAATGCGGAAGCAGTAATATCTTATTAAAAGGCACAGGCACGGAAAAAGTTGAAGAAGAGATAATGCGGCTGTTCCCGCATGCAAGAATAAAACGCATGGATGCTGATACAGTGAGGAAAAAAGATTCATACAGGCAAATATTGAAGAGCTTCCATGAGAGGGAGTTTGATATGCTTGTAGGTACACAGATGATTTCGAAAGGATTGGATTTTCCGAATGTGTATTTAGTGGGAGTCGTTTCAGCCGATATAGGTCTTTTGACACCCGATTTCAGGTCATATGAAAGAACGTTTCAGCTTATGATGCAGGTTTCGGGGCGTTCAGGCAGGAGCAGTGATAACGGGAGAGTGATAATACAAACCATGCACCCGGAAAACTATATATTCCCGTATATTATTGAACATGATTATGAAGGATTTTATCAGAAGGAAATAAGCTTCAGAAGAAATTTCCGTTACCCGCCGTTTTCAAGGTTATGCCTGATCGAAGTTGAAGGCAATGATGCAGGCAGAGCAAATTCAATTGCATCCAGGCTGTATATGAAGCTGAAAAATTTGAATGATGAGAAAACAATAGAGATAATGAAACCCACACCTGCATTAATATATAAGCTAAAGAACAGATACCGTTTTCACATTATAGTAAAATCACTCAAACAGGGTAACGAACAAATAGTACGGACAGAATCACTGTTAAAGAGTATAAAGAGCGATATAGAAAACATAAACTTACGTACAACAGAAAGAATTCACATCGATGTTGACCCTATCAATTTCGTATAAGCAATAAATGTTGTTGTATAATATGACATTTATCATAGGATAGATTATATACATAAATTAAATTCGTAATAATTAAAAGCCATGCCGCATTTGTTGGCGTCTATTATTCATTACAAAATATGGGATCTGCGAAAAAGACAAAAAAACAAATACAGGAAGAATTAGACGAACTAAAAGATAAACTATATTTTTATGAGAAGATTATAAAGGATAGAGATTATGAACAAAGCCGTCTTAACCATCTTGCTTCATTCCCAGAGCTTAATCCAAATCCCATTATAGAAATTGATGAAGCTAAAACCATAACCTATTGTAATGAAGCCTCATTCGAAATATTCAAAAAATTAGATTCTGCACAAGACCTTTACTTATTTCTTCCTGATGATATAGATTCAATGATACAGGAACTATGCAATGGAAAAGACAATGTTTATAAAAGAGAAAAGAAAATAAACGGATGCATATTTGAAGAGCTTATTTATCTTACTTCAAAAATAAAGACAATACGCATTTATATTAATGATATTACAGAGACCAAGCATTCCGAAAATGAGCTTATAAAAACAAAACAGCTCCTGGAAAAGATAACTAAAACATCTCCTGCAATTATTTCTGTATTTGATATAAAGTCCGAACAGAATATTTACCAGAACCGCTCACTTCTTTTTACGTTAGGTTATTCAAAAATTGAAGTTGAAGAAATACTAAAACTTCCGTCTGATAATATTTTACATACAATACATCCTGATGACCTGCTGCAAGTTGAACAGTTTTATGAAAACCTTAATTCTATAAAAGATGGTCAAAACTATGAGATGGAATTCAGAATACTTGATAAAGATAATAACTGGCAATGGATAAGAAGAGTATACAGCATTTTTTCAAGAGATGAAAACGGTTATCCTTCACAGCTTGTAAGCATATTCGAAAACATTAATGACAGAAAAAGCGCAGAAGAAAAATTAAAGAAAAGTGAATCTTCACTGCTTGAAGCACAAAAGCTTGCTAAGCTCGGTCATTTTGAATATGAAGTTTCTACAGGAAAATATACATGGTCATCCGAAACATTTAAAATAACAGGATTTGAACATCTGACGGAGGTCCCTTCACAGGAAGAATACCACAGTGTTATTCATACAGATGATGTACATCTTGTTAAAGCTGCAATACCTGATTCCATTAAAGAAAACAAACCATTCAATTATGAATACAGAATAATTTATAAGAAAAAGAGTATAAAATACATTAATAGTATCGGATACCCGGTATGTGATAAATCAGGTAAAGTCATTAGAATTTTCGGAACAATAATAGATATATCCGAGAGGAAAAGGTACGAACTTATGCTTAAAGAGAATGAAGCAAAGTTCAGGAGTATTTTTGAAAATGCAAATGATATAATTACTTATGTTGATAAATACGGCAAGATACTTGAAGTAAATAAAAAGATAGAACAGATACTTGGATATAAACGTGAAGACCTGGTCGGTAAAAACTTCTTTACTCTTAATTTGCTGCCAGGAAAGGTCTTTTCACAAATTACAAAAAGGTTTAAAGAAATCACATTAAAAAGTGTAGGAATTCATGACCCCGAAAGTAAAGGATTTAATTCTATTGAGATAGAAGTAAAAAGAAAAGACCGTTCAATAGCAATAATTGAAGCAAATACTACTATAATAAGAGAAGAAAATAAGATACAGGGCTTTTTAAGTATTATAAGAGATGTAACTGAAAAGAAAGCTTATTTCAAAGCATTACTTGAGAGTGAAGAGACTTCCAGGGCACTTTTAAATACTATTTCCGAAAGTATTTTAATGCATGATACTAATGGAGTACTGCTTTCATTAAATGACACCGCAGCCATACGAATTGGCAAAACTAAGGAAGAACTAATCGGGAAAAATATATATGATTTTTTCCCCGCGGAGATTGCAAAAAACAGAAGAGAGCAGGCAAAGAAAGTAGTAAAAACCAAACTACCTGTTAAACTCCAGGATACAAGAGATGGGTTTCATTTCGATACTACAATTTATCCGGTCTTTGATGCTTCAGGAAAAATAAACAAAGTAATAATTTTCGCTAAAGATATAACAGAAGCAAAGCTTGCAGAGGAAAAGATGAAAGATTCTGAAGAAAGATATAGAATTCTTATAGAGACATCTCCTGAAGCAATACTGGTGCATTATGAAGGAAAAATTATTTTTGCAAATGAAGCAGCAGCATCGTTATTTAAAGCTGATAGGGCTGAAGACCTGCTTGGTGAAGAAATTGTTAAATTCCTGCATCCGGATTCTATGGATATAGCTCTTAGCAGAATGAAGGAAATAAATGAGAAAAAGACAAAAGTACCTACCATAGAAGAAAAGCTTATTTGTTTAGACGGCACCGTAATAGATGCTGAGGTATCAGCTTTACCTCTGGAAATAAAAGGTTATCATGCAATACAGGTGATTGTTCACGATATAACAGAAAAGAAAAAAGTACTTAATTTCTTACGTGAAAGTGAGCTAAAACATAAAACACTTTTTGAATCTGCTAATGATGCAATATTTTTATTAAAAGATACGGTATTTATTGACTGCAATTCTAAAGCATTAAAAATGTTTGGTTGTGAACGGGAGGATATTTTGGGAAAAACACCCGCTGATTTTTCACCGGGATTGCAGCCTGATGGAAGCATCTCTAAAGATAAAACATCCGTAGTAATAGAAAAAGCATACAAAGGCGAAGAACAATTTTATGAATGGAAATATATCAAATTTGATGGAACCCCATTTGACGTTGACGTTAGCTTAAACAAAATAGAGCTTGGAGGTACTCCTTACATACAGAAAATCGTAAGAGATATCACTGAAAGGAAACTATCTGAAAAAGCATTAAAAGAAACCAAGCTGCTTCTTGAAAAAATTACATTTAATTCTCCCACTATTATTACAGTTTTCGATTTAAAGACTGAAAAGAATATATATAAAAATAAATCACTTCTTGAATCTCTGGGATATGATGAAAATTTTATTAATCAATATAAGAATAAAACAGCGGGATTTAGGAGGATAGACCTGATTCATAAAGATGACCTGAAAATCCTTGAAGAAGAATACGGGAATACACAACATTTGAGCGATGGGGAAAGTTATTCCGTTGAATACAGGATAAAAGATGCTTCAGGGAAATGGAATTGGATAAGAAAAGTAAATGGTGTATTCCGGAGAGATGCTAATGGCTTACCTGACCAGATAGTAAGTATATATGAAAACATTACCGGCAGAAAAGAATCAGAAATAGCACTTGGATTAAGCGAAGAATTCAACAGGGCTATAAATGAGAACTCTCCGCTGGGTATATCCGTGCGATCCCGTACCGGACGGCTTTTAACCTGTAATTCTGCGTGGAAAAGAATACTTGAAAAAAACGATGAAGATGTTGAATTTGATATGAATAAAGAAAGAAAAGAACTGCATTTTGATGAAAGAGATGAATATATATCACAATGGCATAATGATTTGAAAAAGATTTATTCAGAAGGCGGTAATTTATATATTCCGCAGTTAAAAATAATAACAAACAGGTCTAAGAAAACCAAATGGATATCAAACTATTTTTATGCTATAAAGGATAAACAGGGAAATGTCGATAGAGTTGTTGTCATTACGGTAGATATTACCGAAAGGAAACAAGCTGAAGCACAGCTCAGAAAATTATTCCAGGGTGTTCAGCAAAGCCCTGCTTCCATAATAATTACCGATCTGAAAGGAAATATTGAATATGTAAATCCCAGCTTCACAAAAGTTTCAGGTTATGAAGCAGAAGAAGTCAAAGGAAAGAATCCCCGTATCTTAAAATCGGGATATACAAAAGATGAAGACTATAAAAAAATGTGGGATACTATATCAGCCGGCAATGAATGGAAAGGTGTGTTCAATAACAAACGAAAGAACGGGGAGCTGTTCTGGGAATCGGCATCAATTTCTCCAATCAAAGATGAAAGCGGAAAAACTACACATTTCCTGGCTGTGAAAGAAGATATTACAGAACAGAAAATAAAAGACGAAAAGTTACTAAGCTCATTGAAAGAAAAAGAGGTGATGTTAAGAGAGATACATCACAGAGTAAAAAACAATCTTCAAATAATTTCCAGCTTATTGAAACTGCAATCCAGCTATGTTAAAGACCCAATATCATATGAATATTTTACAATTAGCCAGAACCGTGTGAAATCAATGGCTTTAATCCACCAGCAGTTATACAGGTCTACTGATCTTAGCCAAATTAATTTTGGAGATTATTTAGAGAAGCTAACCAATAATTTAATAAATGCATATGGAATCAATGATAAACGCATCAGCTTCGGTATACAGGCGGAAGATGTGTTCCTGGAAATTGATACTGCCATTCCATGCGGATTAATTATTAATGAACTGGTATCAAACTCATTAAAGCATGCATTTCCATTTGAGAGAACCGGTAATATTACAATTAGCATGCACCTGGATTCAGATAATATGTATAAACTTATCGTAAAAGATGACGGAATTGGATTCCCTCCTGAATTCGATTACAAAAACACAACTTCATTAGGCATGCAGTTAGTGGTTACCCTGACCGAACAGCTTGACGGCAGAATTCAAGTTACAAATAAAAAAGGTACAGAATTTAATATTATATTTTCAAAACCGGACTACCGCAAAAGAGTGTAGCGTATTGAAAATATATCAACGACAATAATTTAGTTCAAAATAAATCGGACTTAAGCATGCCAGATATACAACTCCATAAATATCAACAGTTTACTTATTCTAAAAATACCGTAAAACGTTATAAATTTGCCTTTTTCATATGTTTACAGTAGTTTATATTTAACATAATGTTATTCATAAAAATATTCGGAACAGAGGGCAATTGACTAAAGTAAAAATCCTTGTTGTTGAAGACGAACGTATTGTTGCCAGGGATATACAAAATACATTAAAGCTGTTAGGTTATGATGTACCCGCCATAGCATCAAATGGAGAAGAAGCCATAAAGAAAGCCCGTGAAATCAGGCCGGATATTATATTAATGGATATTGTTTTAAAAGGTGATATTGATGGCATAGAAACAGTCCGCAGAATCCGCACCGAGCAAAGAATTCCTGTCATTTACCTCACAGCATATGAAGATGACGATACAATAGAAAGAGCAAAAATTACCGAGCCGCTCGGGTACATTCTGAAACCATTCGAAGAAAGAGATCTTCATACCACAATCGAAATGGCTATTTACAAACATAGGATGGAAGCCAAGCTGCTTGACAGCGAAGAGCGGTACCGCAGGCTGGTTGAATATTCTCCGGATGGAATTGCTGTTGAACATAACGGTAAATTAGTTTTTGTAAATCCTGCTGCCGTAAAGCTTATAGGTGAAAATACTGAAACATATCTATTAGGCAAAAATATAATGGAGCTTATTCCGGTTGAGAGACATGAAGTTACCAAACAGAAATTTAGATTCATATATGAAAATAACCTCCCGCTGCCATTTATAGATGGTCAATTTATAAAGACAGACGGGAATAAAATTGACGTTGAAGTAGCAATGGTACCTTTCCCATTTGAAGGAAAAACAGCTGCACAAATAATTTTCCGCGATGTAACGGCAAGAAAACACAGTGAAGAAGAATTAAAGAATGCCTATTCGGAACTAAAGAAAACACAGCAAGCTCTTATTCAGAATGAGAAGCTGGCTGCACTTGGAAGATTTTCTGCCGGTATAGCTCACGAAATCAGAAATCCTCTTGCAAATATAAGTGCATCGGCACAGTTCTGTATGACCAAATTTAACTTTGATGAACATATGAAGAAGCATTTCGATGTAATTTTGAGAAATGCCGATACTGCAAACAGGATAATAAAAGAACTTTTGGATTTTGCTTCTCCAAGAGAAATTCTGCTGAATGAAGGCAGAATTGAAAATGTCATTGATAGGATATGCGAGCTTGTAAAGCCAAGATGCATGAAACACAATATTAATTTACACAAAGAAATAAGCGAAGATATTCCCGCTATCAGGATAAATGAGAAAAAACTTGAAGAAGCTTTTATGAACTTCGTTTCAAATGCGATTGAAGCAATGACTGAAGGCGGAACACTTACTATAAAAACAAGCCGCCAAGATAAAAATGTATTAATCGATTTTATTGATACAGGATATGGAATTAAACAGGAAGACCAGGATAAAATATTTGAACCGTTCTTTACAACAAAAGATGAAGGAACAGGTTTAGGATTAAGCTTAGCTTACCATATTATTTCTGCACATTCAGGTGAGGTTTCAATAGACAGCAAGCTTCAAAAAGGTACTAAAATTAGTGTAAAACTACCTATTAAAAATAATATTCGATTAAATTAATGAGTAATACTGAAACTATCTTAATTGTAGATGATAATGAAGACCTCCGGTTTAATTTATCAAACATAGTTCAATCGGAAAATTACAATGTACTGACAGCAGGAGAAGGCAAGACCGCAATCAGAATTGTAAAAGAAAAATCTCCGGACCTTGTGCTTCTTGATATGCGGCTGCCGGGCATGGATGGTATGACAATTCTGGAAGAAATTAAAAAGATAGATAATAACATAATTGTTATTATGCTTACTGCATTTGGAGAAGTAAGAGGAGCAGTAAAAGCAATGAAGCTTGGTGCTTTTGATTACATTACAAAACCTTTTGATAATGAAGAGCTTATTATAATAATAAAAAAAGCTCTTAATACCAGCAGCCTGAGCAAAGAAGTTCAATCATTGAGGAAGCAGCTTAACGAGAAAAAATTACTGGATGAAGTTATCGGGCAAAGCCCGGAGTTTAAACAAGTGCTAAAGCAGGTACAGATAATTGCTCCAACAACAATGACTGTTATGATACAGGGTGAAAGCGGGACAGGCAAAGAAGTGATTTGTAATCTTATTCACAAATTAAGCGAAAGAAGCGATAAACAGCTTGTAGCAATTGATTGCGGCGCTATACCCGATACACTGGTTGAGAGTGAGTTCTTCGGGCATGAAAAAGGAGCTTTCACGGGAGCTGATGCACCAAAGACGGGGAAATTTGAACAGGCACATGGAGGTACATTATTTCTTGATGAGCTTACGAATTTGACAGAAGCAAACCAGATGAAACTGTTAAGAGTAATTGAAGAACGCAAAATACAAAGATTGGGCGGAAAAAAAATAATAGATGTTGATGTAAGAATAATTGCCGCGGCTAATATTAAATTATCTGACGCTGTGAACGAAGGGAATTTCCGCAGTGACCTGTATTACAGGTTAAATGAATTTCATATTGATATTCCCCTGCTGAAAGACAGAAAGGATGACATCCCTATTCTTGCAAAGTATTTCATGGATAAAGCTAACGGTGAGTTAAATAAGAATGCAAAAGGATTTTCACCCGAAGCATCCAAAATTATGTTAAACTATAATTGGCCGGGTAATGTACGCGAGCTGAAGAATGTAATTAAAAGAGCTGTTCTATTATCCGAAACAGAATTAATATGCCCTGATTCTTTATCAATTAAAGTTCCAAATCAGGATACAAATAATATTGATGTATCTGAAGATGAAAATTCATTGCACGGAGCAACTAAACAGGTAGAAAGAGAATTGATAAAGAAAGCATTGGAGCAAACAGAAGGCAACAAAATCCAAGCTGCCAAGCTGCTCCAGATGAACCGGAAGACATTGTACAGAAAGATAAAAAACCTGGGGCTGTAAACAGATTGCAGATTGCAGATTAGAAATTGCAGATTAGAGATTGCAGATTAGAGATTGCAGATTAGAGATTGCAGATTAGAGATTGCAGGATAGAGATTGCAGATTAGAGATTGCAGGTTAGAGATTGCAGATTAGAGATTGCAGATTGCAATCTGCAATTAGATACTCTCCTAATGCCACACATGAGCTGACTTTTTCTCACACTTGTCCCATATCCATTTTTAAGCTGTTTTAAAATTTGCCTAATCATTACAAAATTTTGCTAAAAAAACTGGCACGTCTATTGCTGTTTACATTTGTAAAATATCACAAAAAATCTATGGTTCCATTGATGAAAAACGAGAGAAAAATCCTGATTGTCGATGACGACAGAGACCTCTGTAATCTCATTTATGAGATAATAAAAAATGAAGGATATACTGTACACAAAGTTTATGACGGCAATACAGCGATTAATGAGATAAAAAATAAAAAATATGATTTAATGATAATCGATAACAAGCTTGGAAAGATGTCCGGTATCCAGGTAATTGAGAATACAAAAAATTATTTTCCGGAATTAAAGACACTGATGATATCTGCTTTCGGAAATAATACAACAAAGTGCAGGGCTTATGAGCTTGGAGTATTTGATTTTATTGATAAACCATTCGATATATCTAACTTAATAAATAAAGTCAGTCAGGTATTTTCATCCACCGGAAAAATAAGCCATTATTTAGTTTAAGTTATTGTGTATTATTCTGCAATAAGAAAATCTATCCATTTATTTTCTTTATTGAGCTTATGTATTACCACCCTTACCCTGTCACCCAGACGATACGTTTTACCCCTGTGTCTTCCTTTTAATTGATGATTACGCTCATCAAGTATATAATAATCATCTTTTAAATCACGCAGCCTTACCATTCCTTCTATCAGTGTTTCTGTAAGCTCAATATAAATTCCGTATTCTGATATTCCTGAAATAATTCCATCAAATTCATCACCGAGATGTTTTTCCAGATATTGTATTTGAAGTATCTTAATTGCTTCACGCTCTGCATGTACTGCATTAATTTCCATATCTGTTGATTGCTTGCAGATGTCCGGTAAAATACTGCGGTAATGTTCGGCTTTGTTTGCATTAAAGTTATTCAGAACATCGTAAATAATTCTGTGAACAATCAGGTCAGGGTATCTTCTTATCGGGGAAGTGAAATGTGTATAATGTGTAAACCCGAGACCATAATGACCAATATTTTCTTCGGAATAAATTGCTTTTGACATAGAGCGGATAGTAACTTCATTAATAAGATATTCTTCGGGTCTTCCGCTGACTTTTTCAAGCATTTCCTGTATAGATTCTTTGCTTTCAGGATTTAAATGGATACCAAACTGCTTCACAAAATAAGAAAGCTCCTTCATTTTATTCCTGTCAGGTATATCATGTATCCTGTAAACAAATGGCGGTATAGGATCCATCCTGTGAATGAACAATGTCACGCTTTTATTTGCTGAAAGCATGAAATCTTCAATCAACCTCATAGAATCCAACCGGACTTTTGGCTTAATATTTTTTATTATCCCTTTGTGTATTTCAGCTTCAACTTCCTGTGTTTCAAAATCAAGGCTTCCTTCTTCTTTTCTCTTTTCCATTAGTATCCCGTGAAGCTCATACATTTTATTTATATCATCCAGGAATTCACCTTCCTGTTTATCAATTATATTCTGCACTTCCTGGTAAGTAAACCTTTTTTTACTTCGAATGACTGATTTCGAAATCCTGGAATTCAGAATATCCCCTTTTTTATCAATCTCCATAAAAACTGAAAAAGTTAATCTGTCAACGCCTTCTTTGAGAGAACACACATCATTTGAAAGCTTTTCCGGCAGCATTGGTACTACATCATTCATGAGATATACGCTTGTACCCCGTTCAAGGGCTTCAGCATCCAGTTCCATTCCTTCTCTTACATAATGGCTTACATCGGCTATATGAACTCCAAGATAGTAGTTGCCCCTGTCTGTGAACTCCAAAGAAACTGCATCATCAAAATCTTTTGCATCTACAGGATCAATCGTAAAAATAGTTTTCTCTCTCAGGTCCATTCTCTTTTCTATTTCTTCATCAGCAATTTCATACTTATCCTCTTCTTCCATTTTCTCAACTTCATTTCTCACTGCCTTGGGAAATGTTTTGCTTAAGCCATATTTTTTAATAAGAGCTTTAAACTCGGTTTTCACATCTCCTGCTTTACCTAAAACTGAAACAACTTTGCCTTCGGGAGAAAGGTCCTGGTATTCCCAATTTGTGATTTCACATACTACTTTGTCACCGTCTACTGCTGATTTAACAAATTTCCTTGGCACATAAATATCTTTCCTGAATTTTTTATCGTCAGGTATAACAAATGCATAATCGCTGCTTCCGGAACTGAACTCCAGCTTACCGACTATCAAATGCTTTTCCCGTTTAACAATTCGTTCAACTATTGCTTCCTTGTACTGTTTATCTGCATACTCCACAATAGATACTTCAACCGAATCCCCGACTAATGCGGTCTGAAGATTACGTTTTTTAACTTTTAATCTTTCAAATCCGGCTTCAGTCTGAACTTCAACAGCATACTCCAATTCTTTATCAAGAACCACCTTGCCTTCATACATTTCCTGCTTCTGGAAAAGCTCATAGTATTTTCCGTTCTTTACAAGCTGTTTATCCGAGGTCAGGTCTCTTAATGCATCACGTAATAAAGCTTTATCGCTTTTATTTAGTTTTAATTTTTTGAAAAGTAGGTTGAATTTTACAGATGAAGATGGATTGCTTTCAAAGTGGTTTAAAACCTGTGATTTTAGGTCTATTTGTTTCTTTTTAGCCAGTTTGTTTCCTTTTAATTTTAATATGTAATTTTATAACTTAATTTAAGTCCATACAATAACTGCCGTTCGCCGCTTAAGCTTGCATCATCAATTTCACGGGATAATTCCAGAATTAAATTATTAGATACATTAATATTAAACAACCGGTTCAATGGATATTGAACACTAACTTCAGTATTATTAATTCCCGATAATATTTTTCCCCCGATTCTCACAGTAGCATCACCGAATTCAGAGGTTACCCTCACATCAGTTCCGCTGTAAACATTTCCGCTGGGATCATAATTAACCTCTGCGCTTACAATAAATGGGGCTATTTCTCTCATTACATTACCTACTACTGAGCTTAGGAACGATGAACCGACATTTGCTCCGACATTTCTTGCCAGTGTATTTCGCTGCTGTGCTGTTAGCTCATTTCTTGATACACCAAATAACAGATATGATATTGCTTCCGATTGACCGTCAGTACCGGTTACTTCAGAATTACCTTCGAATATTTTCAATGTGAGTTCAGGTTGTGATTTTTTACCTTTAATATCGAGTATGATTAGAACCCCCTCATTTGATGTTTGCAATTCATCCGGTGCATTTTGCGGTCCGAACGTGTTGGTTCCGCCGGCTCTGCTCTGATATACTGCATGAATATCTAAGTATGGGTCGTCTGCAGGACCGTTAAATGTAATTTTGCTTTGTCCCACTTTAAAGTTTCTGTAAAAACGGTAATACGAATCCCCAACTATGTTCACATCTCCATATATATTCATTTCCTTTGAATTCTCATTGGTAATATCCAGGTTAACATTAAATTCACCAAACAACTCTTCCCCTGTCAGCTGGTTAAATACAGCAGATACATATGCATTCTTTGTTGTTCTTATATTTAAATCGTATACCAGATTTGTTACACTGGCTTTGGGTTCGGTTAAAACAGCATAAGTACGCATGAACGGATCAACCTGATTAATCTTTTCAGGTGAAATATAAATAACCGTATCTATATGCTTTGTTGAATCCGAGATAAGACGGTAAACAAAATTATCTGTTGCAGGGTCATAACCGCCTCCCGGCATTGTTGCAATATTGACATTTGCATTCTTTATTACAAACTGACCTGCAAGTGTCATTTTTTCAAGATTACCTTTTAAGGTAACAGGCGGTGTGCCGACTCCAACTATCAGGTCACCATACAATCCTAACTCATTGTCTTCTGCTGATGAATTAAGAACTTCAATATCTCCTGAAGTTGAAATGTCAATATTATTTATTTTAAGCCCTTCAAAATTAACTGTTCCCCATGCATTAATGTGCCTTATATTGTCTTCTTCATTATATATACGGAAGTTTTCAATAACTAAATTAGAATTTTCTGTCTTAAGTTTTGTTTCAAATCTATGATATAATCCGGTTAAGCCAAAAAGAAATCTTCCTTTTAATATATCCATATTTCCGGCAAGAACAGGTGCGCTTGCTGTGCCTGTTGTTGTTATTTCCCCGTTTAAAAATCCTCTTAAATCAGCAAAGTTTGGAATTAACTTTGAAAAGAAATTTAACTGGAAATTTTCTGCAAGCAGCTTGAAATTAACAGGAATATTTGCAATTTCAGCTCCTGTTGTATCCACTCCATCCATGGGATTGTCAAACGGTATATCGCCTGTTAATCTTAACTTGCCATTACCCGAAGCATTGCTTACAAGTACGTCTGTCACTAAAACTGAATTCTTGTAATCTACAAATGCATCTATACGCCCTATTTTACTATTTTCATATCTCAACAGGCCTGAATTCATTTCGAGCTTAACTTCGGGATTGGTATAATCTCCTTTATAGACTAATGATAACCTTCTTATATTTCCGGAAACCGGTGTTTTGTATTTTGATTCTGCGGTTTTATCCAGTGATGTATCAGGCGGATAAAGGAGCTCAAGTATTTCGGCAACTTTTATCCCGGTTGCATCTAAATTCAAATCACTTTCTCCTGCCATAGAAAACTTGCCTTTAGCATTCAGCTTCATCAGCTCATTTTTTATATTGAACCGGTCAAATGTTATCGATTGTTCATCCGGGTTCATATTATATTTAAATACAAGCTGTCCGTCATTATTTAGGATAAACTTATTGTATTTGAGGAATAAGCTATCAAGCTTGACCCCGATAACTTCTTTAGCCAGGTTAGTACTTCCTTTTACGTTTACAACAAAAGCTGTGTCCTGCCTGCCCTTAACCTGGAATGTCTGCATTGCATTTTCCAGGTTTACATTTACATTTACACTGTCAAAATTGTTCTGTCCGAATTTTATTCTTTGACCATTTATTAAAACTTTTGCCGTAATTGGATATAATGCACTTACACCTACAGAAGTGTATTTATTATAATCATTCTTATAATCTATAAGACCATTAACATTATTCAGTATATAAAGTGAATCCCGGTAAATAAAATCACGTATATTAAATTTTGTATATGAAGAAAAATCATCATTTGAATTGCTTAACCTGCCGCTGATATTGCCGTTAAACTTGAATCCGCTTGTATCGAATACTTTGGTTAAAGCTTCCATGTTCTTTGTAACAAAATCATATTCGAAATCAAAATGGCTGAAATTCTTCTCAGGCTCTAAAGTATTTGATGCTGAACCCGGAGAACTTGCAAACATTAAAGTATCTGTATTAAGCTGCCTGTCAACTTCATTTACAACTTTGTCTATATTATACTGAATAACATCTGCTATTTCACCAAGGTTAAATGAACCTCTTGCATTAAAGTCGAAGAAATCGGTTATAACTTTTACCGACCCATTCCTGTTATTATTTCTTATTTCAATATCAACCGGCGTAGGAGGTATATTATAAGAAGCGTAATATGACCGGTCTACATTCATTTTGAATGTACCCGAAATATTATCCAGGTCGGTTCCTCTGCCGTTAATATTAAATGTTGCATTAATATTACTTTTATCTTCAGAATTCTTTGTGAACTGTGATATATCAAGCCCGTTTGCTGTTCCTACCAGCACGTATTCTGCATTTGCTGTATTATTTATATTTATTCTGCCTTTAACTGATGAGCTTAAAGTCGGCATTTTAATAGAAAGGTCAGCCGTAGCATTTCCGCCCGCTATTCCGACTACACCAGAAGATTGAATTATATTCTGGTCTAATATTCTGGAACCGGTTATCTGGTAATTAACTCTTGCTGACATTGTATTCACATCAAAACCGCTTCCGTTAACCTCAGCTCTCAGGTTTAAATTGCTCTGCAGTTCTTTATCTTTTAAAATAGCTCCGATGTTCAGCCCGCGGGTTTCAACATTTCCTTTGTACTGGTAAACAGGTGTATTTAAATTGAGATAAACCGAGCCGTTTGTGTTTCCATATGCAGTACGTATATCGAAGTCGGAATTAAAATCAAGCGGTTCTCCTACATATCTTATGTTAGCAAATATTTTTCCAACATGGCTGTAATCGGGAATTGGCAAACCCGGCAGGATATTTTTTGTGTCCTTCGGGTCTATTACCATGTCATTAGCAGTTACATCAAAATATAATTTCAACGGGTCATGCAGGTTCTTAACTTTTCCCTGGAAGTTATAATATGAATCGGCAGTTTTCAGAACGAGCTTTCGTAAATTCAAATCACCGTATTTACCGTCAGCTTTCAAATCCAGTGCTACAGTACTGTCTAAGAAGTTTATTTCGGGAATAAAAAATGTCAGGTCTTTAATATCAAATTTTTCAGTAAAAAGTTCTAATCTTACATCATTATCTTTGAATCTTTCATAAACCACAGTATCAAACGGATTGAAATGGTTCATGTAAACTTCCTTAATTAATAAATTTGTCCGGTCGGTAATAAATTCTAAATTTTTTATATGACTTATAGTATCGGCAACATTTATTTCGGCATCTGCTGAAAACTTCTTCAGGTTAAAAGGCGAGTTTGTGTTAAATGCAACTTTTTTGAGGTTTAATATTTTAGAATTAAGAAAATATCTCGCTGCAAGGTCGACTTCCAGATTTGATATTTTTAATGCACTTGTGTTAAGCTCATGCATTTGAGAAAACGGGTATTTACTTACCGAAGTATTTACAAGGTTTGAATCAACTACTCTTATTGTACCGTTATGAATTTTTAAATCTTCAACTATTATTCCCCAGTCAAAAGGTGTTGTGGAAGTATCCACCTCCTCTTCCTTTGTTCCAAATAAATATTTAAAATTCCATAAAATACTGTCACCTAATCCCTTGACCTGTACAAGATTTATTTCGGGTTCGTTAAGCACAATATGTTCAATTGCAATTTCTTTTCTTAATAATCCCCAGACATCATACCTTACATCCAGGTATCCAAATTTCATCAGTGTATCTTTCTGAACTGTTAACGCTCCATTATTAAGTCGGACACCGGTGAGAATATTTCCATCTATCGATTCTGCAGTAATTTCACTCTGTTTGTCTTTCCATGATTCATTGACCTGCCCAAGTGAATAGTTAAGTGCAATCTTGTTAAACCAGGGGGTTTGAATAAAAACAAAGATTAGAACAAGCAGCAAAATAAAGCTGCCTGCAATGTATAGGATTATCTTAGGAAGTCTTTGTAAAAAGCTCTTCTTGGATTTAGGTTTACTTTCTTTCCCGGTTGGAATATTGGTTTTATCTTCCTTTTTATTATTCGTCTGGTCCGACATATATTACATTAAAAACACAACAGAATATAGCGATTATTGCCCAATTTTAAATAATATAAGCAATTTATATGCTATTAAGTTTCTGCTATCTTTTTTATTATATTAGTTGTAGAATAAGAATCTACGAACTTTAAACTTTTAACTTTTCCGTTATTTGCCAGAACAATATCGGCACCAACAATGTTTTCCGGTTTCCAGTCTCCCCCCTTTACAAGTACCTGGGGTTTTATATCTTTAATGAGCTTATAAGGTGTGTCATCTTCGAAAATTGCAACAGCATCAACAGCCCTTAAGTTTGCAAGCACAAAAGCCCTGTCATTCTCCTTATTTACCGGGCGGCTATTGCCTTTTATTCTTTTTACCGATGAATCTGAATTTAATCCGACTATTAATATATCGCCCAGCGATTTTGCCTCATTCAAATACTCAACATGACCTCTGTGAATTATATCGAAAACCCCGTTTGTAAACACAATGGTTAAGCCAAAATCATGGATTTCCTTAACGTACTTTTTTAGCCTTGTGCCTCTTTTAAATATGTCCGGCTTATCCACTTATTATACTATCCTTTACTGTTAAAAGATTCAATTAAATTTTTCTTGAAAATAGGTACAATTCCAACCTCTTCGCATACAAGCCCGGCTGCATGATTTGCAAGTATAATTGCTTCTTTTATGTTTGCTCCTCCGCAAAGTGCAACAGCAAGCGTTGAAATTACAGTATCTCCTGCACCTGATACATCTGCTACTTTTATTGCTTTAGTCGGAATATTATGAATAATAATATTATCTTTATCTTTATCAAACAGCATCATACCTTTTTCACCTCTTGTTAAAACAAGCCATTCACAATTTATTTTTTCAATTAACTGAACGCCTGCAGCTTCGGCGTCTTCTTCATCATGTATCCTGATTCCCATTGCATCCTGTATCTCTTTCCTGTTTGGCTTAAATATTGTTACATCCTTATATTCGAAAAAGTTATCAAACTTTGGGTCTACATAAACAGGAATTTTAGCCTGCTTGCACATAGCTATTACCTTGCATATCATTTCTGTGGAAAGTATGCCTTTGTTATAATCCTGAAGTATTACCGCTTCAAAGCTTTTTAGATGTCTTTTTAAAAAGTTTAATATCTTAACTGATACTTTTTCATCTGCATCCTGCTTTATTTCGCTGTCAATTCTTATGATGTGCTGTGAGTGTGCAATAACTCTTGTCTTTGAAGTAGTTGGTCTGGCTTTATCTTTAAAAATACCAACAGTAGAAAGGCGGTGTTCTTTCATTGTTTCAATAAATACATCGCCATCAAAATCATTCCCGACGAGCCCGATAAGAATAGGCTCTGCTTCGAGAGTTTTAACATTATTAGCAACATTAGCAGCACCTCCAAGTTTATATTCTACATTGTTTATATCCACAACCTGGACGGGAGCTTCAGGGGAAATCCTGCTTACTTCTCCATAAACGTATTTATCCAGCATTACATCTCCGATTATTGCAATACGCTTATCTTTGACCTTGTTAAATATCTTGTTTAGCTTTTGAGGGGAAAATTCTATATCCATTAATTTTTTGACGATAGTTAATAATTGAAATATCCACTAATATAGATTTAATTGATTGTTTATTCAATTGAAATAATACAATTAGCTGATTTTGTATTATTATTGTCTTCATTTACAATTAGATTACATATGTTTAGAAAAATGAATTGCTGATGGAAAAAACATTAATCTTCTCAATTTTAACAGTATATTGCTAATACTTATATCACACTCATTAAATTCTCAGCAGTTGAAATATAAAAATAAGTACGCAGAAATTAACAAACTTGACATTACCGGTTGTTAAAAAATGCAAAATAAAAAAGGGAAGGCAAACCCTTCCCTATTAAAAATCTTTTACCTGAATACTTACTGCTTTTCAAGTGTCATTCTTGTATTACCCGGGTCTGTCAGTTTCATCTTACTGCCGTCAAAAGTGATTTTGAACATACCTTTCTGCTGTGACTGCGGATGTGTAGCCTCAAGCACTAATGTATCTCCAAGTGTAGTATCTTTTATAACATAACCAATTTTCAGCATAGGCATTGAATCACCATGCACTGTAGCAGTATTTATTATTGTATCTTTAGTAAATTCATAACCTACTTTTATATCCATTGATTTAAAAGTAGTATCTTCAAACTCAGTTGCCTGCCATTTGCCCATGAGCTTATCTGCACTTTTTTTACTGCATCCTGAAAAAACAAAACCCACAATAACCAGCAATACTATAACATAATGTAATTTATTCATGTAAAAATAATTTAATTTTAAAATAATATATCAATTTAATGATAAGTTTCAAAGAATAAAACAGTAAAAGAATAGATAAAAAGGAATAGCTGTATTAATCAACATAAAACAAATAAAACCTTAAGAAATGAGTGTGCCATCATCCAAATTGCTGCCTGATAAATATGGTTAAAACTTCAACACATCTGACACACTTTGCTGCCCTGGCCGGAGTTAATTCTTAATTTGATTCAAACTGCCGCTAATTTATTTGTTTATATTTTAAACATTTAAATATATATTAAAACAATGCTTTATCTGGCACTGATTATTGAACGAAAACAGTGAGAGTTTTTAAAGAAATTAAATTTTTTACAGCCATGAATAAATTTACATATTTCTTACTAACAGCAATTCTTCTATCAATATTAACAAGTTTTATATACTCACAATCCGGCTGGTACCAGGTCACAAGCCCTGCAACACAGGAATTGTATGGATTATATTTTAAAGATATAAACATAGGAGTTTGTGATAAATTTAAAACTACTAGCGGAGGACAAAATTGGAATCAGCCATTAACAGGTAGCAGTTATGCAATAATGTTTCCTGATCCAAATATAGGATGGAGGACTGGTACGGGAATATATAAAACAACAAATTTAGGTGATAATTGGGTACTTCAGCCAAATCCAACTGGTACTTCTGTTTTATACGGTATTTATTTTATAAATGTGAACACAGGTTACGCATGCGGAGAACTGGCTAAAATAATTAAAACTACTAATAGCGGAATAAATTGGGTATTGCTTACTTCACCAATATCAAACTCTTATTATTTAAATTGTATTTATTTTATTGATGCCAATATAGGTTTTGCTGCTGGTTATACAACGTCAGGTAATCCAAGTGTAATAATAAAAACAATTGACGGTGGTCTTAACTGGAATGTACAAAATTTTCCTACTGGTACAGGTTATTCTGCTATTTCATTTGTTAATTCTATGACAGGTATAGTAGTTGGTATAAAAGCTGCTAAAACAACGGATGGAGGAACTACATGGGTTTCTAAGAGTCTTCCAGTAGAAGGTTTCTTATATTCGATGCATTTCCCAAGTGTTAATACAGGTTATGCTGTGGGTTTTGGTGGAACAATATTGAAAACAACTGATATAGGTGAAACATGGTACCAACAGGCATGTCCAGTAGGCACATTAAGAACTATTTATTTTATTGATGATAATACCGGTTATGCCTGTGGTAATAATGGTGCTGTAATAAAAACCACAGATGGCGGAGGACCCCCAATTGGCATCACACCCATCAGCACAGAAGTACCATCATCATACAATTTGTATCAAAATTATCCTAATCCGTTTAATCCATCTACAAAGATTCGCTTTTCAATTCCCCAACAAAACTCCCCCTTCGAAGGGGGCAGGGGGGATGATGTTGTAAAGCTGGTAGTATTCGACATACTCGGTAAAGAAATAGCAGTACTGGTAAATGAACAGCTTTCTCCCGGCACATATGAGATTGAGTGGAATGCAAGTGATTATCCATCGGGTGTGTATTTTTATACATTGGTGACAGGGGTGTTTAGTCAAACAAGAAAATTAATTTTGATGAAGTAATAGTTCATATTATGCATTACCGCATAATGAGAAAAATATATATTTATTCATTTTTATTTTTATAGACCTAATTTATTCTTAGTAAAAAATACATATTACTATGCCATTAAAAAAAATATATTTAAATGAAAAAGCAATTGGTTTTGTTACTGAACAGTTAACAAAGCGTGTTAGTTTGGATTTTGATATATTTTCCGAATTTTTGACTAAATCAAAACTGGAAATATGGGGATATTTCACTAGAGATTTATCTGAAGAAGATTTGACAGAATTTCAATACGGTGGAAAGTTTGATGGGGGTACGGAGGATGAAGTGATAAATTTATTAGAAAATTATTTAGAGAAAGACTCTCAAAACCGCTGGATGTTGATTGATGTAGATGGTAGGACTACATACCCAGTTGAACTTAAAGAAGTTAAAGGCATTACAAAAGTATTTTATTATAAGGATATTGTATTTCATATTTTATTTAAGCATTTGGAAATGTTCGAATGCATTCAATTAACGTTTAAATTTACGGGTTCTTATCCATTCATTGGTTTTATCACAAAATTCTCATCAGATACAGAGAGAAGAATGCTTAGTAATTCTGTCAGTGATGAAGATATCAAATCAATAATTAATAATATTTCGATGATTATCATTGGTGCTTATGATGAGGAAGGTTATTTAATTGTTGAAATCAAATAGTGATTTAAGAGCAGTGTCGGTCCTGTTTTTTAGGTCTATCTCGAAAATATAAGTTATCTCTTAAGCGAAAGAGTATTTTGGTAAACATGGATAATCCCCTCTTTCCAACAAATGCGCTAAAGGCAGACAAGGAAATACCACAATACTTAAAGCCGCATCTGTGAAATTTCAGTAAAATCAGTGTCATCTGTCCCTTTAGGATCCCTCTGGGATGATTCAGACAGTCCATCTTTACCAGTGGTCATCCAACGGTCACTCAGCGGGCAGTTTATGGGCATCCGGTGGGCACTCTGCAGGCAGTTTACGGGCAGGTTTTGGGCAGAGTTTTTCAAAAAACGGCTGTAACTCATTGCAGTATAAAGAGATAACTCCTGCCCAAAGTGTCAAAAATAGCTCAAAATATGGCGATTATATGCAGGAATCGAGGTTTTTGAAAAACTACTCCTGCCCACGGATTTTTGGGATAAAAGTGAGGATGTTTGTCGCTATAATTCAAGAGTTAAAGTAAAACTTTAAGGTATTTGCGCTCTTTGTCAAACACACTCCTGTATAATTTCGAATTTCGGATTGCCAATTGCGAATTGATTTGGATTTATTCCTAATCTGATAAATTTGATAAATCTGATGAATTTGACGAATTATTCGATACACTCTATACTATTTTCAGTAAATACTTGACAAGTGCAATTTCCGATATTATTTTTATATAGTAGTGGGCATAGGTGCTAGATATCACTCACTGTCGTTCTTTGTCAATATCGAAATTGTAATTTTCAGGTCGTGAAATTAATTTATCCGGAGCTCAGCCGTGGGGTCAAAAATGGAAAAAAAAAGTATAAAAATGAAAAATTTCCATTTGTAGGAATTTTCCTACAAATGGAAATTAGCAATGTGCAAGGAAAAATGAAAAAACATAGCTTTTTGATTGAAAATTCTCCATGCCGGGTAGTTTTCAAGGGGTAATTCGTTAATCGTAGTCTGGAGTAGTTTGTATAAATTATGCTGTTATTTACGATTATCCGAATTAATATCAGTAACCCCTTGTCTATGGTAATTTCAAATCTTCCTTCTAAACTTTATAAACCTTATAAACCTTATAAACCTTATAAACTTTATAAACTTTATAAACTTTATAAACCTTACAAACTTTATAAACTATTTGATAAGCGTCATTCTCTTTGTATCTGTAAATCCATCTGCATAAATGGTGTAGAAATAAACTCCGCCGGCCAGTTCAGAAGCATCGAAGTTTACGCTATGCTCGCCTGCATCTTCTATACCATCAACCAATGATGCTATTTCTTTTCCAACAACGTTATAAATCTTCAACGAAACATGAGAATTTTTTGGTAAAAAATATTTTATAGTCGTTGATGGATTAAATGGATTTGGATAGTTCTGTTCCAAAGAACTTTTAGTTGGACTATTTTTACTGGGTCTTATACCGGTTATTGAAAGATTCGGTCTCAATACATATAATCCGGTTGACCTGTCAGATGCAATAATCTTTCCTGACGGAAACATAAATACACCCCAGCATCCGTCATAATTGTTATTGTTCGTTGAAGGATAAGTATCATACCATGCAAATTCCGCAGGTGCCGCCGGATTAGTTATATTAAGCACTCTTACACCTGCTGTATAATGAGCTATTACCGCAATGCTGCCGTAAATTTCCACATTGTGAACAATAGCAGTAGTAATTCCTGTCGGCTGCCAATTGGTTACAAATTGTATATTACTTAAATTCTGAACGTTCCAAACTTTTAATTTTCCATTTGGTGTTTGCGTCTCATCTGTTGTGTATGCATAAGCCCTGTTGCTTGTTAAAGCAATATTATGCGGGAAAGGATTAGGATTATTCACCCATGAAGTAACCGTCTGCAAATTATTTTTATTTGTTGCATTAATAATAGTTATGGTTCCGGGTGGATTATAAATATTACAGGCCCAGATAGTATCATTCACAACCCGGCAATCATGCACATAATAAGTCTCCCATTGCCCTCTTTTAACGGGAAGCTCCGGATTAGCCAGGTCAAGTATAAATACTCCGCCGTTCAGATAATCACCGCCATTCATGTATAAGTAAGGTCCGCTTTGAGAAATTGTGTGAGTCTTCCCATAATTTGCAAATGTGTAAGTTCTTACAAAATGAACTGAATCGGGTAAATACTGCAGGTCAATAATCTGCAAACCGCTGTTGGTTGCCTCTGATACAATATAAGCATAGTGTGAGTACACTTTCATTTCTCTCCATGAACTGGTTAATCCCGGCTGGAAATCCACTTCATGGATATTCAGAGAATCTGTAATATCAACAAAAGCAGTACCGGTGGCACATCCGAGGATTGCATATTCGCGTCCGTTAGGCGCTTTATAGCCCCATATAGCCGAATATTGTGAGCCCCCTGTTGGCGGATGCTCATTCTTATTAGACAATAAAACCATGTTCTGGTTCGGAAGCTGTGAGTAAGTATTATTTATACCTGGAAATGCCAGCACAGCAATTAGGGCTATAATGATTTTAGTGTATATGTTCATTCTATAATAAATAATTTAATAAAAGTTTCTGATAATAAATGATTTGGACTAAATTAACAAGTTAAATAAGTATAAAAAAGTCCTATATTTGTATAATTTACAAACATAAGTAACAGTGATTTAGTTCGAAGTGAGGTATTTAATAAGACTCCGGACTCGCGACTCTACTGTTCTTTGTTCGGATTTTCTAATTGATATTGTTTAATCTTGGTATAAAGGTGGCTTCGCTGGATGTTCAGTGCTTCAGCGGTTTTGGAGACGTTCCAGTTGTTTTCCTGCAGTTTCTTTTCGATGAATATTTTCTCCGATTGGTCCTGGAACTCGTGCAGTGATATGGATGAATTTATTACTTTATCAAAGTTTGATAAGAACTTATGATTCTCCCCTTCCAGATCTTTTTTCTCTATTACATCTGAGTCGGTTAGTATTATCATTCTTTCAATTGTATTTTTCAGCTCTCTTATATTGCCCGGCCATTTTAATGAGCACAAATAATCTAAAGTTGATTTAGCAAACTTTTTCAGCGGCAGATTATTCTGCTTTGATATTTGCTCAGTGAAATAATTTATGAGAAGAGGTATATCTTCCCTTCTCTCTCTTAACGGGGGCACATTGATTGTGATTACATTTATCCTGTGGTAAAGGTCTTCCCTGAAAATCCCTTCACTTATAAGCTCGTTTAGGTCCCTGTTTGTTGATGCAATTATCCTGACATCTATATCTATATAATTATTGCTTCCTATGGGCACTATCCTGTTTTCACCGAGAACATACAACAGCTTCGATTGTGCATTAAGGTTCAGGTCAGCAATCTCATCTAGGAATAATGTACCGCCGTTAGCAAGCTCAAACTTCCCTGTCCGTTTGCTGGGTGAATAAGCAAGATAGCCTTCAACACTGCCGAACAGCTCGACTTCAATCATGTCATTCGGTATTGTGGCACAGTTAACATGTACAAAAGGCTTATCAAACCTGTCACTTAGTTTATGTATTTCTTTTGCAACAAGCTCTTTACCCGTTCCGTTTTCACCGGTAATTAAAACACGTGTAGAAGTAGCGGCAACTTTTTGCATATAATCACGCAGGCGGTTCATTGGTTCGCTCTCGCCAATCAAAATTTCCTTCGATGACGACATAAGCCTTTTCATGCTTTCATTTTCGGAAAGCAGGTTGAGGTAGTTCAATCCGTTTTGAATAGTGAGCTTAAGACGGTCAACATCAAATGGCTTTGCGATAAAATCATAAGCACCAAGCTTTGTGGTTTGTACGGCAGTTTCAATATTACCATGACCTGATATCATGATAATAACAGGTTTCTTATCTATTTGTTTTAATTCCTGAAGAACTTCAATCCCGTCCATAATAGGCATTTTGATATCAAGAAGCACAACATCAGGATTAAATTCCCTGAACTTCTCAATACCTGCGGGTCCGTTGTATGCATGTTCTATTGAATACCCATCGTGTTCGAGGATCATTCTTAGAACATCAACAATTGCCCTGTCATCTTCTATTATTAGGATTTTGCTCATTAGAAACTAAACGGTTTTTATATTCCAAATATAATGATTTTAAATCCGGAGATAACTCAATAATTCTATCCATAACTGCCGGTGCTATATTATAAACACGCGGATACAGCAATGAGTTTTGCCTTACTGCGGCAGAAGGATAGTTCATGTAAGTAAAGTTTACCATTAATATGCTTGCAATAATTAATCCCTGTATTAACCCTGTAATTGCTCCAAGTATTTTATCAACGGCAGTTGTACCGGCATTCATGCTTGCTATAAAGCGTGCAAGCCACACAGCCAATCCAAACACGATACCGATTACTAAGAGGAATGCCAGTACCGAAGAAACGGCACCTGATATGCCGAACAGACCTGAGAAAATTCCGCTTACAGGTTTATAAAATCTGATTGCAAGTATAAATCCGAGTATAAGCCCTGCGATTCCCAGAATTTTTCTGAGAAAGCCTTTCCTGTAACCATAGAATAACGAAAGTGCGACAATTATAATTATGACTAGATCTAACCAGTTCAAATGATTTAGTTACTTTTTGTTTATGAAAATTATCCGCACCAATTAAAATATATTTGAATCTCTAAAGGTTGCCGTAAGACAAGAAGCTATTCACACAATTCTATAGCTTTGTACTGAGCTCAGCGAAAATCATTAATCAAATAAAAAACACAAAGCTAAAGTAAATGCTTCAACCTTGTGTTTCATTTATTTGATAAAAATTATTAGTTCTTAAATTCCGGTTCGAACCTTTTAATATCATTAACATACTTTGACTTCGGGTAATCATTTTTTAATGTTGAAAGAACCCGGTTTGCCGATTCTTTATCTCCTGCTGCGGCATATGTTTTAATTGCATTGAATAAACTCTCTTCATTGATAACGAGGTCTTTGTTTACCTTTGCAGATTTTTCATAAAGCTCGCCTGCTTTTTTCAAATCACCTTTTGATTCATAAACAGCGGCTTGCCCTGATAAACATGATGCTTTGATGATATCATTACTGCCTGAATATGCTTCGAAGTTTCTTAAAGCGTTATCATAGTCCTTCAGATTATAATAGCAATTTGCTAGATAGAACTTTGCAGTCTCTCCGCTTTCAGTGCTTCCGTAATTGCTGATAATATCATTCAGTCCCGTTGTGCTTGTTGCAGGGTCACCGTTTATCGCTTCCTGGTATTTGTTTTCATCTATCAATGTTATAACATTGGAGAGCTTTGTTTCAGCATCATCGGATTTTGTCTGCCTGTTGGATGTGTATAAATATCCGACAACAACCAATACAACAATGATACCAACAATCATATAAATCTTTTTCTTATTTTCTTCTTTAGTTACCCAGTCTTTTGACTCAAAATAAGCCGTAACGAGCTTATCCTTTTTAATCTCTTTATGAGTTATTTTTTTGCGTGCTTTTAGCATATTTTAGACGTTTCTTTGTTATGAATCAACAAATATATTGAAAAAAGTAAAGAAATGAAAGGATAGGATGGGTGGGGACTGCAGGTTGAAAGTTACAGGTTATAGGGTGAAAATTTGTACAGCTTAGAATTAAAATTCGAAATTAAGAGGCAGTTTCAGTCCGTTTGGGCAGAGGTCTTTCAGTCATGAAGTGATTTCCATTTATGTTTTATTTAAAATAAAACAAGAATAATCCTTGCTATTGACAAATGATCTAAAGGCAGGCCTGACACAAAATTTCTTCCTGGTTTTTTCTATACAGCATGCTCACCCCATGTCATTCCAGCATGCTTTTAGCTGTGGGTACACTCAGGGTCATCCATGCGAGTTGATTAGGATGAGCTATGATAAATTGAGATTATATTAAACCCGAAAGAGTGAAAACAATTTTTTATATCTTAAAAGATTATCCGTATCATCAATAGTGGATTCCCGCTAGAAGCATGCGGGAATGACATGTGTGTGTAAATGCATACTGGAATGACATATTGAGGAAGGTATGCAAGGATGTGTCAGGCCTGCCTTTAGGACATTTGTCAGTAGGAGGGATTATTCTTGTTTACATTAAACTGCGTGTACTAAAAATTCATTGCTGTTTGAAAAACCGACCATACACTGTTTTTGAAAAACCCTCTCAATTAATCAGAGAGGGTTAAAAACATAATCCGGTTAAATCTGTTAATCACATAAATTCCGGTTCAAGCTTTAATTGAAAAACACTCTTGCCGTATCATAAAATTTTTCATCAACGGTTTTCAGATTGTTCACAGCATCATCAAGCTCAACATCAATAATGTCTGTACCTTTTAATGCCGCCATGCATCCGAACTTTTGCATCTTAATCATTTCAACAGCATAGACACCGAACCTTGTACCGAGTACCCTGTCAAATGCAGTTGGTGAGCCGCCTCGTTGTATATGCCCCAAGATAGTAGCTCTTGTTTCTATACCTGTTTTTCTTTCAATAACATCAGCAAGCAGGTTAGCAACTCCGCCAAGCCGTATATGTCCGAAAGCATCAAGCTTCTGGTCCTGTGTTACAAACTGTCCTTCATCTTTTTCATCTTCACTGAATTTTGCACCTTCAGCTACAACTATAATGGAAAACTTTCTTCCCCTGTTCAGCCTGCTGTATATGACGGAAATTATTTCGTTCACTCTGATATCTTTTTCAGGAATTAATATTATATCAGCACCTGCGGCAATACCCGAGTGCATTGCAATCCATCCGGCATGCCTTCCCATTACTTCAATTATCATAACTCTTTTATGTGATTCTGCTGTCGTATGTATTCTGTCAATTGCATCCATTGCAATATTAACGGCAGTATCAAAACCGAACGTATAATCAGTGCCGTTTAGGTCATTATCAATAGTTTTAGGAACACCGACGACTTTAAGCCCCGCCTTGCAAAGATTATTGGCAACACCGAGAGTATCTTCTCCGCCAATGGCAATAAGAGCATGAAGCCCAAGCCGTGCTACATTATCAAATACAATCTGCTCGCCGTTTTCAATTTTGTATGGGTTAGTTCTTGAAGTGCCGAGTATAGTACCTCCTTTTTGCAGTATGCCTGATACTGCATTTAAATCTAATGGTGTCGTATCAATTTCAATAAGCCCTTTCCATCCGTTTTCAATGCCAATACATTCCCATCCATATTGAAGAGATTTTCTAACAATAGCTCTGATAACTGCATTAAGTCCCGGGCAGTCACCGCCTCCGGTCAATATTCCAATTTTCATTATTTTAATATATTATTGTTTAACTTCCTTTTTTTGTTATACTAACACCTAACCCCCCAACCCCCTCTCTAAAAGAAGAGAGGGAGCAGGAAAAACTTAAATCCTTCAATCTCTATTCTACTTCCCCCTCTCCAAGTGGAGATGGGGTTAGGGGGTGAGGTTATTGAATTATAAACATCCTAATTACTTATAACCTCTAAATATAATTCAGGATGCATTGCTTTTCTCACCTGCAGATACACATCATCAACAGTTATTTGCGGCATGCATGTCGGATTATTACAGCCGTAATCGTGTCCTAAATAAAGACACGGACTGCAGAACTTATCGCTTTGAATAACCACTGCTTCCCTGCTGTATGCACCCCATTTAGCAGGATTAGTAGGTCCGTGCAAGCCAATTGTCTTTGTTCCCACACAACAGGAAATATGAAGAATACCTGTATTACTGCAAACCATCAGCTTTGAGCGTTCAACAAGTGCCCCTGTTTCTTCCAGTGTACACTTGCCTGATGTGTTTATTGCATAATCCTTTATACCATCATAAAGTTTATTGCATATATCGGCTTCAAGATCTGTACCAGTTATAAGTATTCTTACATCATTATCAAACTCATGTATTTTTTGCCCAAGTTTGATGTAATTATCAACATGCCACTCTCTGGGCTTGCCGTTCTCGCCGCACCCGGGATGGAAGCACATCACATATTTATTCTGCAGGTTGTTTTTTATCCAGAAATCATCTCTGAATTCCCTGTCGTGTTTTGTGAGAAAGAACTCAAGCTGTAACTCATCAGGATTTTTCATTCCGCCTACAGGCACTATACCAAGCGGTATAAGCAGGTCCATGAAATTCTCAAGCTCATGTTTAGTTCTGCTGTGCTCTGCAATATCATCATTAACTATATGTTTCCACTGGCCATCCGTTTTAAATCCGATGGAATAATCCTTCCTTGCAAAAACAGTAATGACAGAGTTAATCCTTTCCCACTGCCCTGCATCTATGATTACCTCGTACTTAGTCTTCCTCAACTCCTTTATGAATCTGAAGAACTTAAGCGGATTTTTGAAATCATAAACGCGGCAATTTATTATCTTATCTACATAGGGTATCTTTTCGACAATTGGTAAATTTATATCCGAACACATAAAAGTAAGCGTTGCATCAGGAAACGATGATTTCAATTTCCGCAATGTTGGTATAAGCAGTATAGCATCACCAATAGCAGCAAGCTTTATGAATAGAATATTTTTTATGCTTTCAATCGGCAGCCGGCGTTTCTTGCGGGTGAGTAAAGCTAACAGTATAACTACCGGAATACCAACATACCTGTCAAATAACCTGAATATCTTCTTTCTTCTCATTAAGAATATTTATCCGCTGTATTATATTTTATCAATATATATATTTATAAAAAATACGTAAATTTGTATTAAATTAGAATGAATATTTAAGTAATATTTTAATTATCTAATTAGTTGTCTTTTCAAACATTTATTTAGCATAATGAGTTCAAACCAGGATAACACAGCACTAATTGAGCAGGCAATAAATGCCATGCAAAACTCCCACTGTCCACATTCGGGATTCAGGGTTGGTGCTGCTTTGATGTCATCATCAGGCAAAATATACCCCGGTACAAACGTGGAATTTGACGCTTTTTCTCTTACAGTTTGTGCCGAACGTTCAGCTTTGTTCAATGCTGTTTCTAATGGTGATAAAAAGTTCGTTAAGATAGCAATTTCAACAAATTCGGAAAACTTTAAATTCCCTTGCGGATTATGCAGGCAGGCACTGGTTGAGTTCAGCCCTGAGCTCGAAATCATTCTGGTTAATGTTAAAAAAGAACAAAAAATCGTTAATTTAAGAGAATTATTACCTAACTTTTTCAAATTATAATGCCGGAAACAGAATTTCATAAACGTAACCATGTACGTAAAGAAGTAGGGCAAATCGAGGTGATTTGCGGCTCTATGTTCAGCGGGAAGACCGAAGAGCTCATCAGGCGTCTCAGACGTGCCCAGATAGCTAAGCAGAAAGTGGCTATTTTTAAGCCCAGAATAGATAAAAGATACAGCGAAAACGACATCGTATCGCATAGTGAGCAGAAAATCCCCTGCACTGTGGTTGATACAGCAACCGAAATCATCCTTTTTTCATCAAATGCGGATGTTATTGGCATAGATGAAGCCCAATTCTTTGATAATAACCTTGTTGAAGTGGTCGAAAAGCTTGCTGCTCAGGGTAAACGGGTGCTTGTGGCAGGTCTTGATACGGATTACCGTGCCATTCCCTTTGAGCCAATGCCGCAATTGCTTGCAATAGCTGAATATATCACGAAAACGCTTGCTGTTTGCATGAAATGCGGTGCTCCGGCTAACAGGACTCAGCGTATTACCCATGACAGCTCCAGGGTAGTTGTGGGCGGTGAAGAGGCTTATGAAGCCCGCTGCCGAAATTGCTATGAGCCGCCGGGAGATTAATAAGTTCTTTAAGTTTGTTAAGTTCTTTAAGTTAATAAGGTTATGGATTGTCCGGAAATTGCCGGATTACAGCTAATAAATCTTTAATTATGACTCAAAATCAAGAAAAAATAGTAACTATATTCGGTTCAGGGTTAACACCTGAAAATGACGATTATTTCAATGAAGTTGTTGAAATTGGCAAAATTATCGCAAAAAGCGGGTGCACAATTTGCTGCGGCGGATATGCGGGTACCATGCAAGCCATCTGTCAGGGTGCTAAAGCTGAAAGCGGCAAGACCATTGGAATTACCATAAATACCTCAAATACTGCTCCAAATCGCTATATTGATGAAAATGTTGCAATGGAAAATTGGGTTGAACGGCTCATGGAACTCATTGCAATTGCTGACGTTTACCTTATTTTGAAGGGCGGATCCGGCACTTTAGTTGAAATTTCGGCTATTTTTGAGATGATGAACAAAAAAATCATGAAAGAGAAGAAAATGCTCTTCATCTCCCCTTTCTGGAATACGGTTATCGAGACACTCAAAATCGATTCAGACAGGATGAGAGATATCATTGAACGCAACGTTTATTTTATTAATAATAAAGAAGATATAGCTAAACATTTAACGTAAAAAATACGTATATCGTGAACAGCTTAAATTTCATTTCTCCGCAGGATGTTAAGGATATTATCAACCGCAAGGATGATAATTATATGCTTATTGATATCCGTGATGAATATGAATTTAATGACTGGAATATCAAAGGAAGCGTTAATGTCCCTATCAATAAGTACATTGCATCCGGTGAAGCTGATGAGGCAAAAAGTGCATTATCTTCACTTAATCTCAATAAAAAGCTAATCATTATCTGCATGAGAGGCACCAATTCACAGTTAGCCGCGTCTTTGCTGGATGAGATGCGGTATGATGCTTATGTTATGACAAAGGGCATGCAGGGCTGGAATGAGAACTTCGATATTCATGAAATTCCCCTTAAATCTGCAAAAAATAAGCAATTTACTGTTGTGCAGTTCATCCGCATTGGCAAAGGCTGTCTGTCTTACATTGTTTTTGATGAATACAGCAAGGAATCGGCAATTATTGACCCTTCTATCTTCATTGAGGAGTATATTAATTACATTAATGAGCATAACCTCAAGCCGAAATACATCATCGACACACACGCACATGCAGATCACTTCTCCGGCGGAAAAGCATTAGAAAAAACTTTAAATGTGGGCTACTATGTCAATAAAAATGATATGGATAAGGGCGTTAAAATTAACAATATTAATGATAATAGCGACATGCGGTTAGGCAATATGCAAATTGCACTCCATAATACACCCGGGCATACGGATGGAAGCTTTTCACTGCTTATTGGCGATATGGCTCTATTTTGCGGTGATTTATTGCTTCCTGAGAGCGTTGGCAGACCTGATCTGGCTCGCAATCAGCAGGAAACCATAAAAGGAGCTGAAAAGCTTTATAATACGATTAATTCGTTCATTTTAAAATTGGATAACGAGATTCTTGTGTTCCCGGCTCACTATACAAGCATTGAAAAACGCCCTGTAACTTTAACAATAGAAGAACTTAAGAAATATAACGATTCACTGACTATTTCCGGGAAGCAGGAGTTTATTGGTTTCATCACATCAAAAATGCCTAAAACACCCCCGAATTTCCAAACAATCAAGAAATTTAACAAATCAGGCACTATTATACCCCTCGATTATGCAGAGGATTTGGAAATTGGTCCGAACCGCTGCTCTTCCAGATGAATATATATTACTAAAATTTTTGCGACAGAACTGCCCTGCCTGTCTAAATCATCACAATTTTCACAGCGGGCAGGAGTACTTTTTCAAAAACCTCATTTCCTGCTTAAAATCGCCATATTTTGGGCTATTTTTAGCACTTTGGGCAGGAGTTATCTCTTTATACTGCAATGAGTTACAGCCATTTTTTGAAAAACTCTGCCTAAAACCTGCCCGGAAAGTGCCCGTAAAGTGCCCACCGGATGCCCACTGAGTGCCCGCTGGATGACCGCTGGATGACCATGAAAATGACGAGTGACGAATGACGAATAACGAGTTGGTAGGTTTCCTCTACTTCCCAAGTTACCTTACACAATTCATAAATCTTTTGTTACCGGAAGAACTCTACAAACTCTCTGAACTCCTGAAGCGAAGCGAAGGTCCCGCTTTAGCGGGATAAGAACTCTCTACCTTACCAGCTCAAACTTAAATGGTACTGTTACCAGGCACCTGACAGATTTTCCTTTAATATAACCCGGTGTGAACTTCAGGTCTACAACATTTTTTTGTATTTCGTCGTAAAAAACATCGGGACCTTTTATGGTTTCAATACTCACTACCCTGCCTGTTGTATCTATCAGTAAATTGACGATTACTCTTCCTTCTATGCCTGATTCTCTTGCTATAGCCGGATACATTATTCTTGCCCTCACCAACTCTAAGTTGATACACTCCGGAGATATATCTGTCTCACTTGGCTTATATGTTGTTCGATTGGATACCGATGAATCTCTGCTCACGGATAACTCATTGAACACCACAGAAGATTCATTACAATAACTTTTTGCATTATTATTATTAATTAAAGCAAGTGAAACTAAAAATAGAAATGTTATAAATTTCATATACACAATAATAATATAAATAAAATTGAGTAAAAAGAAATTTCGTGCTCATGAATACTTTGCATTACTGATCCACACGAACGCGGAGAGGAACTTAGTATCGAGATACTTACGAATTCACCTTACGCAAAGAACGAAAATCCCGAAGGGATGATATTATGGTAGAATGAATTTTTCACCCGGAAATAGAATCCTGAAGGGATGATATTATTAATGATTGAGATTAACTATAGATATTCTTTAAAGACTAATAATGTCACCTTACGCAAAAATCAAGAAACTATACATTTCAGTCCTGAGCGGAGTCGAAGGACAATAGTAAAGTAGATACGGATAATCTCTGATAGTTGATAATACAGGGTTTATATTCACCAAAATATTTCGAATCATTATAACTATTGTCCTTCGACTCCGCTCAGGACTGAATTTACCGAAAGTGCGTAAGGTGA
>Ga0209819_10000011_pt1 | contig 65072 bp, 48 predicted proteins | sample PPLLak2March2015_FD_187248 | JGI IMG/M metagenome (GOLD analysis project Ga0209819, IMG submission 187248) | Freshwater sediment microbial communities from Prairie Pothole Lake near Jamestown, North Dakota, USA - PPLs Lake P7 Core (1) Depth... | ecosystem: Environmental > Aquatic > Freshwater >... | reverse complement strand
AACATCTGTATTTAATGTATCTGCAAATTTCGTAATCCAACTCATTGAAATAAATCCAATTCCCGTTGCATTACTTTTTATTTCGTTAAGCATTTGAGTTGAAGTGCTGCAAATAACATCACCTTTTGCATATTCACTCCATCCCAGTGCCTTTTCCTTAAAAATCTCGTGTATTCCTGAATTTCTCCTTGCAATAAAGACCTTCAGCTTCCCCTTGTAAACATCCTTATTGTCTCCGTCAAGCTCTTTCCAATCTGTGATCTCCCCTGTAAATATTTTACGCAGTTCAGTGTAATTAAGTTTCGTGATTGGATTGGAGGGGTTAATTATAACTCCTATGGCATTAATAGCAGCTTTGTTTTTCTTTACTTCAATTTTGAACTTTGAAAGATGTTCGTTTTCCTGCTGGTTGAATTCCCTGTTAACTATAATGGTTTTCATATCACCGTTCAGCAGGTCAGCCATCAGCTCGTTCGTTGTTTTAAGCTGCATGTTAATTTTTGATTCCGTGTTAAGACGCATAAATTCATCAGCTTCCTTTTTTATTACCGGAGATTCTGTTTCATCTACACCTATAGTAATATCTCCGATTGTCGTTACTGATCTTACTTTTCCGTAATCACAGCCGTTTATCCATAACAAAGCAGGAATCAAAAATAATAAAAGTAATCCGCACAATTTCTTTTTCATAGCATTGAATTTTTTTAACTTTGATATTACAAAGTTCTTAAATATTAATACTATAATCTATACCTATTCTCTTCTTCATTTCTATCGCCCCGTTTTATCTTGATATATGCAGAGTATATTCTGAATAAACCGTATACGACCAATAATGAACCAAAAGCATATCTCATCGTTTCGTTGTTCCTGAAAAAGTAACCGGTCGAAAAGACATTGCTTAAAATAAGAATTCCCACCACCACAAAGGTGAGGGAAATCAAAATTACTAAATAATTATATATTTTCACTTATTGTTCTGTTTGAAGAACCAAAGTGTTCTTCATATTGAAATTTCTTAAGCTGAAATTACTGCAGCTTGAAGTTAAAGGGTACTGTAACCCAAACTTTTACCGGCTTCCCATTCTGCAGCCCGGGTGTAAACTGCAGGTTCGCAGCTTTATCCCTGACTTCGTCTGCAAACACATCAGGCCCTGAAACCGAACCGACTTTCTCTACCGACCCGCTTGTTCCTACAAGAACTTTTACAGAAACTTTGCCTTCTATACCTGACTGGCGTGCTATCTCAGGATATTGCATCGAGCTTCTTACCTGTGAAAGGTTAACTACCTCTGGCGGTTTCTCTACTTCAAAGGATTGGTAAGTAGATTTTTCTACTACTTTTTCCTTCTTTTCTATTTTCTCTTCAATCTTCTTTTCCTCAACCTTAGTAGGACCGCTGTAAGTAAACTTGCCCGTATCACCTACGCTTGAAACAGGTGTTTTAATATCTTCAAGTTCCTGCTGTGTCTTAATAGTCTGCTCTTCGGCTTTTTCCTTTGCAACCGGCTCAGGCGTTAAAGCAGTAAGATCTTTAGGAGGCGCAGCAACCGGCTCCTCAATCTTTGGCGGAGGAGGTGTCTCGTCTTCCGTTGCTGACGGAGGCGGCTCCAGGTCCGTTAAATTAATAACTCTTTGCTGCGGACCCGTCTTGTCCTGCTCCTCTGCACTTAAATTGCTTACATAATTTGCAACAAGATATCCCGACAATAAAACAACATGGATAATTACTGCCAGAACCAGACCTCTTGCAAAGAATCTCTGATATGTCTTCTTTAATTCCGGGGCACCGTAATCAGTGTCCATTAATAATTGAATGTTATCGGTTACCATTGTTTTCTTCTTTTATATTATTAAACTTTTTACTTATACTTAAATACACTATTGAAGTTCCTTTTTGCAATAATTCTAAAAAAGAATCATGCAGTATAGAAAAAAAAGTATATAAAAACAACAATTAAGAAACTTCTTTTTTCCTAAGTTACTTTATTTCACCAATGTACATTTCCACATAATCTTTGGCAAAACTCATCAGGTCTCTGGCAGAAGCTTTACCTTCAGCAGAAGCCATACCGGCATTCAGGCTGTCAAGGGATTCAAAGTACATTTCTGTTACTTTGAAGTACTTTATTTCCTGCCCGGGAAATCCTTTTAACATGGCTACTTCTGTCTTTAATAAACCCGGAATTTTTTCAACGAGAGGCATATGAACTTCTGTGTAATGCTTCTCAAATTCTTCTGCATTTGCAGGATTTCTATATAAAGCTACAAGTTTAACCATTTATTTAAGTATATTAGTTTCTATTTATTAGGAGGAAAATATGGTAGTATTCCAACCGGATTATAGACCAGGCGTTTAACAAGCTCAGGACTGGATTCTACTACAGGTTGAATATATTCTTCTTCGTTTTCACTGTTAAGTGCAAGAGTTTCAGCAATTTCAGGGTCTAACTCTGATGCAACTTCAAATATTTTTGCTTCCTTAATACGAACAACATCGGAAACTTCAAATGTTTGCCTTATAAAAACAGGTACTTGCTGTGATTCAGGAATATCTTCTTCTTTTCCAATGTTTATTCCAATCCTTGGAATAATAGAAGGGTCAACAATAAACCTCTGAGGCGGATTTATAAAAAATTTACCTTCGTAAATAGAGTTTAAATTGTAAGCCATCAGGTTCATGTAATCTTCTTTGCTGTATTCCTTTTGATTTGAAAAACCTTCGGGAGCAAAAGCTACTACCCTTGCAGTATTGCCGCGGTGAGAAAGAACAAGTGTCCCCACTTCGCATTGCTTGAATAATTCTTTTGCATCATTTGTTCTCATTCTGATACAGCCGTGTGATGAAGGTCTTATGCCGAGATTACCGTAATAGCCGGTACCGGCAAGGCCATGAAAACCTATGCCCATATTAAAGGGCATATAATAGAACATCTTTGCATCATTGAACTGGGATGAAAGGTGAAGCTCTTCCTTCAAAAATATTGCAAATAAGCCCGAGCGTGATTCTATACCCTTGTTCAAATACTTATTTCCGCTTGATATCGGATATTCTTTTATGTGACCATTTTTGTAATGGACATAAAGAGCTTGTTCATCTATCCTCATCTCAAGATATAAATCCTTATCTGTATAAACAGTATCTCTCAGATTGCTGCTGAATTCATCTTTAGTCAGCAGAGCTAAGAAATTTATCTTAGGATATTTTGAGCTTAGGGCATCGCTAATTTGTCCGGACGGAGAAATAGAATCTGTGCTGCTTGAACGCAATTGAATAAAAGCCAGGAGAAAATAAACAGCAAGTAAAAAAGGTATAAGCATTCCGGCAAAACTGCTTCCTTCGGGTAAAGAAATTTCTTCTTCCCCGGTTTCAGCAGCTTGTTCAATATTCGGCATTAGGTTTTCCATAGAGATATTTATAAATAAATTTCTCTTTATATTATATTATTTTTAAAAATCTAATATTAAGACTGAACTGCCCTGACGAGCCAGTCAAGTGTTACCGATTTGGGTCTGGTAATCGGGAATCCCATTGCCCTGTCAAGAACTAACTGTGCACATAACCCAAGCGCACGGGAGACACCAAACAGCAATGTATAATAATCAAATTCTACTATTCCAAAATACTGAAGCAATGCACCTGATGATGCATCAACATTCGGCCATGGATTCTTAGCTTTTCCGCCTTCAATGAGAACCTTAGGCACAATCTCATAAAGTTTTTCAACCACCTGGAAACGCGGATCATCGGGCATAACTTGTTTACCATATTCAAGAAACGCTGTAAACCTTGGATCGGTTACCCTTAAAACTGCATGTCCATAACCCGGAATAACCCTTCCGCTGGCCAAAATGTCTACTACATATTTTCTCAGGTCTTCGTCACTTGGAACACCGTGGAATTTTTCCAGCACATCAAGAACAAATTTAATACCTTCCTGGTTTGCTAATCCATGCAATGGACCTGCAAGCCCTGAAAGCCCGGCTACAACGGCATAATACGGGTCAGATAAGGCAGAACCAACTGTATGGCAGGCTCTTGCACTTACGTTACCGCCTTCGTGGTCACAATGCAGAACCATATACAATCTCATCAGCTTTGCAAATTCCTCATCTCCGCCTTCAACACCAAGCATATGAGCAAAGTCCGATGCCCAATCAAGCTCTAGCCGTGAATTGATAAGATGACCTTTATTAAATCTTAACCTGTAAATTCCAGCGGCAAGACTTGGCAGAAGTGCTATCAGGTCAAGTGCATCTTCAAGTGCAAATTCCCAGTATTGTTCTTTTTTCATACCGCGTGAGTAATGATATGCAAATTTCGATTCACGCTCAAGAATTGCAATACTTGATATCAATATCGTCATCGGGTGCGGATCATCTTTAACAAGGCATGTTTTTAAGATTGACCACAAATACTGAGGAACCTTAGAGCGTTTTTTCAATTCTGATTGCAGGTCTTCGAGTTCCCTTTTATTTGGCATCTCACCCGTCAGAAGAAGCCAGAAAACTTCTTCCGGTAGTCTTGATGCTAACTCATCAATAGGACATCCTCTGATTATCAATCCCTGATCAATGACCACCTCTGATGTATCACAGATCAAAGATTTAACGCCTCTTAACCCGCCAAGCATTTGTTCAACATTAATATCAGAAACAACTTTTTTCCCGTAGTCTTTTACCAGGCTTTGTACGCGTTCCCTGAGCTGTGGGATTTGCTCAGCTAATTTATCCTTCAACAGAGACATATTTGGCTTTTTCTCCTTTAAACCTGTATTTTAGGTTTTTTACTTAAAATGGAAACCAAATATATTTAGAAATCGAATAATTAAAAAGGAGAAAAATAAATAAATTGATTTTTAAGCAATTTTCTGTGGAGTATATAAAAATTATACAGTTAATAAAACCGGCTACCTGATGCGTTGTGCAATTCTTGACCATTTGAAATCCCCATCCGGTACCTTTGAATACAGTATCAGCTCTGCCCTGCCGGAAATGTTTTCCACCGGTATAAAACCAAAAAACCTGCTGTCAAGCGATTGGTCACGGTTATCACCAAGGACAAAACAATAATCTTTTTTTACAATATAAATTCCTTTTTCCAGTACACTTTTTATTATGACATCATCATATACAACCGCACCTTCTTCCCGCAGAATAAATATTTTCCATTGCTGAAGATTATTCATATCTATTTTTAAAGTATCTCCCTTTTGGGGGACCGTAATTGGTCCGTAATCATTTTCCGTCCAATCGCATCCGGTTGGAAACAACATTGAATTAACCAATTTTGATTTAACATACTTTTCAGAATGCTTTACAAGAGGAGGGTCTTCATAATATACATTATTGATATAAACCCTGGCTTCTTTTATCTCAACAACATCTCCGGGTCCGCCAATGTACCTTTTTATATAAGATACTTCTTCTTTCGGTACAACTTCATCTCTCATACCGGGATGGACATAAATTACAACTTCACCCGGAACAGGGCGGTTATATGTACAAAAATATTTATTGAACGGAGCCGCCTGTAATCCGTATGCTGCCCTGTTTACAATAAACCTGTCTCCTTTTATTACTGTACTATCCATTGATTGTGTAGGTACAACATAAGTATCTATCAGCATATCTTTATAATAATTATTCCATAAGGAAAAAATGACAACAAATATAGCATATACTGCTGTGTAAAAATACCATTTGTTATATTTCTTCAGCTCATAGTCCCGGTAAATCTTTTTTGTCCTTTTAAAGGTATCAAAAACCAGCCACGAAAATACAAAGAGATAAACAACAATCAAAAGCAGCAGCCATAATTCAGGCGGGAATAAATAATAAGAGAGAATAAGAATTGAATCAAGCAGCATTAAAACAACAAATGTAAGTAAACCTCTTTTTAATTCTCCGATATAAATGTATCCGAGTCCCCTGCAAAACAGGTTAAGAATAACTGCAAGCCATACTTTTCTTTCTGCTAACTTATCGCGGAAGGAATTGTTTGTAGTTTCATCCATCTGGAAAATATTTCTAGGTTAAATTATTTTCATACAAAAATAATGATAATATTCATCAAGAGATATGGAAAGCAGCAGTGAGAATGGTGCATATTTATTTAGATGCATAAAGAATGACCGGATAATTTACTTCACTTAATATGAGTTATTTATTCACAAATCCCTCAAGATAATCTTCCCTGTCACGCATATCAAATCCTGCTTCCATCACGGATTTTAAATTAGCTAAGTAAAATGTCCAGCACACATAACAATTGATGTAAGCATCCATATCGTACTGTTTACCGGGATAATTCTCCTGTTTCAATTCAACGAGTGTTTTTTGGTTTTCTTCAGATAATGTTATTGTAACAATACCTGCACCGCCAAAGGTAAATTTAAAAATTTTATTTGTTTCAGCTTCAATTACTTCACCATCTGCGGAGTAATCTTTGTAAAGCCAGTAAAACTTATATTTATCACCGGGCTGAGCAGGTTCATTATCTCCCCGGAATTTGTTATCATCATAACAATATTCTGCTTTATCGATGAACCATTTTGCAATTCCTGCCGGAGTTGCAGCCAGCTCATAAACATCTTCAATGTTTTTATTGATAAATATTTTCCTTACAAAAAAATCCCGGTTAAAGTTTGAGTCAGACATTGTTGTTTAATTGTTTAACGCATAATAATCATTAATAATAATAGTATTATTACTTGTACAAAAAAAAATGAAATTGATAAGAGCAAAATATTTAAATAATATATAGTGTTCTGTTCACTTTTGAAAGGGAAAGAAAATTTTTTGGATAAAAAGAAAATAAGTAAACCAATAAGCAAACCTATAACCGCACCAATTCCGGGTTCAGCATATTTGCCGTATTCGAGTCTAAACCATTTTGAGCCGCCCCTTGAACCCAAAACACTTCCGTTAAAAGACCGGATAGAAAAGCTCCGCTAATAATATTAATTACTGCAGAATAAAATATTATAATGCCTCTAAATACTTTAACCATTTTAAAATCGTTTTAATCATGATAGGATAGAATTGTATTAATTTATCATATACTAACTGCTTTTTTTTCTCATATAAATCCTTTGCACCATATTCCCAAATTTATCCTCTACTTCTCTTTACCAAATTTATCCTCTACTTCTCTTTACCAAATTTATCCTCTACTTCTCTTTACCAAATTTCTATTTGGGAAAGTTTATACTGTAATTAACAATTAATCTATAACTCAAGATTAAAAACTTTCCCAAATAGAAATTTGGGAAAGAGGAGTGTGATGAAACTTTAGAAAGAGGGTGCTGACGTTACAATCTCTCCAAACTCTCAGAACTCTCCAACTCTCCGAACTCTCCAAACTCTCCGAACTCTCTGAACTCTCCAAACTCTACACACTCAACGCACTCTATACACTCTCCTCACTCACCGAATCCTCTCTTCTTCAATTCAGTTATATGTGCAAGATGATGCGCGCAGTGCCATGCATAAAGCCATACCAATCCATCAAGTGACATTTCTCCCAAATCGGGATGAATAAATTTTCTTTTCAATTGTTCTTCCGTTAATGAACGGAGAAATATAACCCACCTCTTATGCAGTGCTTCAAGCAGGCTCAGTGAAATTTCCACAGGAGCATTTTTTGCATCTTCCAGCTCTGCCCATTTTGCTTCTTCGTATGTTTTTACTGTAGGCTTATCTTCGGTGATAGTAAGCTTCATTCTTGTATAAGCATTCAGGTGGCTGTCAGGTAAATGATGTATTACCTGCCTTACCGTCCATCCACCAGTGCGGTACTGCGTATTAAGCTGTTCTTCAGTTAATCCTTTCACTTCATTACGCAGCTTTGCCGGCAGTGCTTCAATGGTATTGATATACCCTTTTACATCTGCAGCTGATATATCTTTTTTCGCTTCGTATTTACCGATTGGATATTTTAATTTTTCTATATCTGTTTCCATATGATTATTTATTTAGTGACCTTTTACAAATTACAAATCAATTTGTTACCGCAAGAAATAAACAGGTAATTTCAGTTCCTGTCCTCACCCCCCGACCCCCTCTCCTATGATAGGCGTTAGGAGAGGGGGAGTTCATTTTACATTTTTAAACTCTAATTTTAACGAAATTTTCAATCTATCCACTCTCCCCCTCTCCTTTCATATATCATAGGAGAGGGGGTCGGGGGGTGAGGACAGGAACTGAAATTAAAAACAAAAATTAATATGTAACCTATTATTATACTTTTGTATAAGGTTATTTATTAATTAACTTTTTTATAAACTTTTTATTCAGGAAAACTTTAAACCTTTACCTATTTTCTCAATAGCTTTTTCAATTCTCCTGCTTCTTGTTTCTTCCTTCTTTGCACCGGTTATCCACAGGCAATATTCTTTGCGGTTTGTGAAATTTGTATTTTCAAAATATTTCAGCAGCTTTGCTTTGTTCAATGCTTTTTTGAAATCAGCAGGAATTTCTATTTCTTTATCTTTTGGCTTTAAGCCCTTCTCATTTATTTTTACAGCTTCTTTAATATATTTAATCAGCAGCTTCTCATCAATTTCATTTACATTCTTAAATTTTATTCCCCTGTTGTGCTGGTTTGCTTTACCTTCGGTAAAGATTTTCTTTGTATCCTTTAGAGCTGAACCATTAAAAAAAGAAAAGTGCACATGCTGTTTAAATCCGGCAAATCCGCAGACCATCCCGTCTTTGTAATAATTCGGACCCCATTTCCAGTCTTCTATAATATCCGGTTCAGCTTCAAAAATAATTTCCCTCAGCTTGTTGCAGATTGCTTTTGAAAATTCAGGCAGGTCATTGATATAATCATCAATAAACTTGCCGGCATATGGTATATGTTTTATTGGCATAAAATAATAATAAAAAAAGGACAGGCAAAAAAACCTGTCCTGCGAAAATAATGAAAAAAATATTGAAAAATTATTTCTTATTAAAAACCGTTTTGCTCTCCGCCTTCATTTCCTGTCCTCCCTGCGTCCAAGTTGTAACACCGCTTACGGTCATTTCGCTGCCGTTTACTTCCACGGTTCTGTCATCCTTCATCATCGAGTTTGATGAAAGAATAGTGAATTTATTATCACTTATAACGCCTGTACCCGACATTGCCATTTCTGTTCCCCAGTCATCAAACCACCATGATACAGATTTTCCGTCCTTATCAACACTATAATAACAGATTGCGTTAAACACATTCTTGGGATTGTCAACTCCAACACTCTTCATTTCCATCACCAGGAATTGCTTGTTCAATGTCCAGTATATTTTTAATTTATCATTGGATTTCATACCCATCATATCGCTGACACCCTCCCACTCGCCGACCATAGCATCATACACTTTTATCTCAAGCGGTTTTGGGGGCTGGAACTGGTCTTGTGAAAATAAATTTACTGAAAAGAAGCTCAGCAAAAAAAACGAAATTAAAAGCAGTTTTGCCTTGAACATATTTTTCTCCTTTAGTTTATGTTAAAGTTATGTAAAAACTTATTGTTAGATATAATAATTACAACAAATTAACCGTAATTTTCAGAAACAACAATTCCGTAATAATATCACCCCTTCGGGGTTCTTTTCTGTATCGGATAAATATTTCTACCATAATTTCATCCCTTCGGGATTTTTTTCTTTGCCAATATGCTAGCTATAATAATATCACTCCTTCGGGGTTCTTTTCTGTATCGGATAAATATTTTTACCATAATTTCATCCCTTCGGGATTTTTTTCTTTGCCAATATGCTAGCTATAATAATATCACCCCTTCGGGGTTCTTTTCTGTATCGGATAAATATTTCTACCATAATTTCATCCCTTACTGCCGGAGGCAGTCAAGCCTGCCAAAGGCAGGCAAGTAGAATTCTTAATCAATCGAATCTCCCCTCTCCATGTGGAGAGGGGACGGGGGTGAGGTTTCGGAATCTTCCAATTTTTCAATCTTCAATCTTCCAATCTTCTAATCTTCCAATTTTTCAACCTGCAACCTGTAACATGCAACTTGCAACCTTTAACCTGCAACCCGTCAACCCTTATTTCTTATCATCTTTTCCTTTATGTTCAGATTCATCTTCTGAGCCGGCACCTTCAAGCTGTGATTCTGCCCAATCACATAATATCTTTTTATCTGCATCTGATAGCTTTGCATCAGGATGAAGTATTAAATATTTCGGCAGGGGCATTTCACCTTCTTCAATTTCTTCACAAATACTTTCAAGCTTAATTTCCCTTTTTGATTCCGGCATTTTTCCCCACTCACTGAAGTTCATTTCTTTTCTCCCTGTTTCAACATCATCAGCAAGCAGCCATGATGCAGGAGCTACATTGCTGTACCACGGCCAATTTGTGTGGTTGGAGTGGCAGTCAAAACATGAACGCCTTAAAATGCTTTCCACATTTGCAGGTACATTTAATTTTTTTGTTATATGGTCGGGAGTTACCTCAGCAGTTGTAAATCTTTCAGGCCTGTAAAGCTGTATCAATAAAAAAAGAGCAATAATTACAATCAGACTAATTTTAATTATTTTTTTCATTCAGTTTTATTTATTTATTTAAATTTCTTACGATTTTAAATGTTGCCGTATTTTGCAGTTCTTGTCCTCACCCCCCGGCCCCCTCTCCTATGATAGGCGTTAGGAGAGGGGGAGCAGTTATTCAAGATCTCGCATGGAAAACGAAATCTATAATCATTTTCTCCCCCTCTCCTCTCATATATCATAGGAGAGGGGGCCGGGGGGTGAGGACATGAACTGCAATATGTATTTAAATTCTAATTTTTCTTTAAGATGATTTTTTTAAATCTCCAGTGTCCACAATTTTTTGCCGCTGTTGAAATCAAAGCCAATTATTCCTTTGGGTTCAAACTTAAATAACAGTAAATTACCTTCACGGGTTGCCTTGATTTTACTTTTCATAAAAAAGATAACTGAAAAAGCATCGTCTTCGGTAACTGCAAGCTCTTCGAAAAGCTCATCCTGGTTTTTTGTCCACATTAATTTTCCGTCAGTGCCAACACAAGTCAGCATTCTTGATGCATTTTTTCCAACCTGGTCCTGGTGAAGTATAACCACTGCATCTTTATCCTGGTATAATATTAATCCTTCAAGATATACTTTATCGGGTGTAAGCTTTTGTGCAGTAGACTTGGTGAAAAATTTCAGCGTGTTAGCATCATCAAGATAGCTTTCGGATAACGAATTTGTTTTTAATTCTTTTGCAGGTCCGGTTACTCTATATAATACTTTTCTCGGTCCGCTGCTTTTTTCACCTAATGCAAAAATGTTGACTGTTTCCGGACCCTCTCCAATCATCCTGACTCTCAGGTCATTATAATTAGTAAACAATTCATCAAGCTCAATTGAATAAACAAAGCTCTGCCCATCGCGTGTTTTAATATTAAAATGACGCGGCTCTTCAAATGTTACACTGAGATTTATTATGCCCGAGCTGAGCTCTTCATGCTTACTGATAAATCCTTTTGTATCCATTACAGGTTCCATTGTTTCGGCATTGAATATATTTATCATTGGTTCATAATCAAATTGTTCCTGGCTTACTATCCATACATTACCATCTTTCGTAAACATTTCCGGTCTTGGCGGAAGCTCATCATAATCTGTTTTCAGCTTTTTCAAAACCTGCTGATTGACAGGGTCATAAATGTATGTCCATGTCTTGCAGAATATCCCTTCCCTGCCAACAGAATATTTACCGGGTGATTTTGTTTCCTGTATGTATGAAAACGAGCCGTCCGTTACAATCCACAGCTTTCCGCTCTCAGCATCTTTGCCGGGAACATAAGTAACATTGAGCAGGTCGCCTTTAATTTTATTCGGAAACAGCACGGATGTATAAAGATAAACACCAACACCGGCTAAGCCAACCATTAATATTATGAATAACAAAATATACAGCAGGCATCCCTTAAAACCGCGTGACCGCCCGTAAACTTTTTGCTCCATCATGGGCTGGTCAAATGAAGTCCTGTATTGTCCTTGGTCCATTTTTTTATAAATTAATAAAATTACGGGATTTTACTGGAAAGATTTGAGAATATCAATAGAGAATTAGAGTTGAGAGACGGAGAGTCGGGAGTTCAAGAGTTGGGAGTTCAAGAGTTGGGAGTTGAGAGTTTAAAGAAGATTGACAATTGCACATAGACAAGGGGTTACTGATATAGGTAACGATAGATTTTAAAAGCAGGACAATCTTTCTAAAATACTCCAGACTTTAATTACCTGATTACCCCTTGAAAACTCTAATTAACCGATGATGAATGTTATTAAATAAGATTTATAATTAACCCCGTACCCCTTGTCAACTGCAATTCATTTATTATATAGAGTCTGAATCACAGATTACACTGATAACCACTTATTTCACTGATAAGAGCTGAATATTTTTGTACCGGTTCTAAATCCAAAAGAAACATTTAGAGAAATATGAGCTTTCTTCATTTTAACAATATCATCTTCCTTGTAAACATAACATCTCCTGCCTGCAAAGTATAAAAATATATTCCTGAAGGATAGTTAACAGCATTCCACTCAACCTCATATGTGCCGGGCTTTAGCTCTTCATTCACAAGTGTTGCAATCTCTTTTCCAAGCACATCGTAGATAATAAGTTTTGTTAATCCCCCTGCGCTGTGCGCTGTCCCCCCTTTGTCAAAGGGGGGATTAAGGGGGGTTCCTATATCAAACTTTATCTTTGTAGATGGATTGAAGGGATTGGGATAGTTTTGATACAGTATAAATTTTACCGGAACATTTTTACTGATAATATTTATACTTATTAACTCAGATAATAAACGTTTCCAGACTGAGCCGCCGGTTATGCCTGCAAATACGTAACCATTTGTAACAGCAAGTGATAGAACATTAGAAGTATCTAATCCATTGTTGCCGCTAAACCAGTTTTCTCCATTGTTTGTAGAAACTAATATTCCACCAATAGTATCAATCATTCCTGTTAATATATCCATTCCTGCTATTATATTTTGACCTTCTATAAAAAGTGCATTTACTTTGTAATAGGTATTATTAAATACTGTATCCCATGTCTGTCCATTATCTAAAGAACGGTATATGCCATAATATTCAGTGCCTGCAAATAAAGTAGAATCTCTTACAGCTAATGATAAAACATGGTTATTATTTAAAGACAATAGAGTCCAATTATTTCCGTCATTTGTTGACATGTAAATACCGCTATATGAACATAGAAATATTTTATTGCTGTCTGTCCCATTTTTTGCACATATAAAAGACACATTCCCACTAATAGAATAATCCCTTATCCAGTTTTGCCCATTATTTGTTGTATAGTACAAGCCCCATTCAACACCAGCAAATACTTTGTTCTTACCAAAAGCAAGTGAATTTATATCTGTAACCTGATTAAATGAAGTTGTTTCCCAATTGATACCGTAATCTGTTGAAATATAAATATGTCTAAATGTACCGGCATAAATAATTTCTCCATTAACAGCAGTGCTTTTAACACCATTATGCGGAAGTAAAGAAGTTTGAGACCAATTATTACCATTATTTGAAGTAATAAATACAGCAGAACCCCCTGAAATCAAACCATTAGTATTGTTATAAATAATGCTGTTCCTTTGGCTGGCAGATATTGACATTATGTATTCACCTCTTATCCCATTCGACGATTTAGACCAGTTTGAACCATTGTTAACTGATATATATATTCCATCTGAGCTTGAACCTGCAAATATTTCTGTACCTGATTTTAAAAATTTATTATATTGAAGTACAGGCGATACAAGTGTCCAATTAAACCCATTATTTGTTGAGCAATAAACACCTTCGCTTGTTGCACCTAAAATCTTTGTATCAATAACTATTAAGTCTCGATAAGTCCAGTAATTCTGTTGACCTATTTGCCAATTCGTTCCATAGTTTGTGGAGTAATAATAACCTTCGTTATCTGTCCCGGCAAAAATATAAGGTAAGTTGTATGCTATGGTATATATATTAAAAACAGATGAAAGTATATGTGTCCAGTTCTGTCCGCTGTTTGATGAAAAAAAAACACCAAGATCTGTTCCTGTAAATAAATCATTGTTATTTATTTTTGTGATACAATAAACCTGGGCACCTGTTAATGAAGTTAAATTCCATGTCAATCCTTCATCAGTTGATTTATACAACCCTCTGGGAATTGATCCTGCTAAACCGGCACCGGCATAAACAGTTGAACCTATTACAGTGAGTGAAGATACCCAGTAATTATTTATTGATGTTAAAGTCCAGTTCTGACCATTATCGGTAGATCTATATAGACCGCTTCCCCTGGTACCTGCAAGTAAAGTTGAACCAATAGTTGCTAAAGCTGTTACTTGCCGGATACCGAAGGCAGTTTTATTCCAATTTAATCCATTGTCTGTTGATAAATAAACTCCATCTTCAAATACACCGCCATAAATATTATTTCCGGATTTTGCAAATGATGTAATAATACCGCCATAAGGTCCATTTGTTTGAGTCCATTGAGCTTCACTATTGCAGCAAGTCAATAATATCAATAAAATCAAAACTATTTTAAGTATTGATATCATTTTTCAAGAACCATCTTCTTTGTTTGTGTAAATGAACTTGTTGTTAAAGTATAAAAATAAATTCCCGATGGATAATTACCTGCATTCCACTCAACCTCATATGTGCCGGGATTTAATTGTTCATTCACGAGTGTTGCAATTTCTTTTCCAAGAACATCATAGATAAAAAGCTTCACGTTTGACGTTTCACCTTTTACGTTTGACGGTATTGATAACTTTATCTTTGTTGAAGGATTGAAGGGATTTGGATAGTTTTGATGTAAAGAATATTCTTTCGGTATTTCTGTTCCCTGCTGTTCAACAAATATCAATCCGCCGTTTGTGGTTTTTAAAATCAATCCATAATCTCCAACTGCCCAACCGGTGTTTTCATTAATGAAATCAAAACAATTTACAGGTGCGTTACCGGAATATGCAACCTGACTAATCCAATTCAACCCGCTATTAGTAGTCTTGCTAAATATGCTAAAAAACATTGCCCATCCAGTATTCTCATTTAAGAACATAATTTGCCTGAACCTAAAATCGTCAACACTGTCGTAAACAATAAACCAGTTTAATCCACCATTTGTAGTTTTTTGCAGTTTGCCATTCCATGTTCCAACCCATCCTATTGAAGAATTTATAAAGCTAAAGTTAGAATAAAAATTTGTTGGAGTTGTATTTGTAATTTGCCAGTTATTTCCTCCGTTTGAAGAACGGTAAATTTTAGCTCTTATGGTATCAACACCTAAAGTTGAAACTAATAAACTGTTAATATCAAGGGCTATGATGTTCAATATATAAGATGGAGTGTTTATTTTATATTGAATCCAGTTAAATCCGCTATTTGTAGTTTTAAAAATCTTACCGGAATCTGTCCCAATCCACCCGGTATTTTCATTGATAAAGTACGGTAAACAAAATAATTGTTGAGATTGATTAAATAAAAATCCTGTATTAATCCAGTTCAAACCACCATTGGTTGTTCTTAATACCCTTTCAGTATTTACAGCCCATCCTGTCAGTGAGTTGAGAAAGTAAAAATTTAATCCGTTCAATGAACCTGTTGGTGTCCTGACCCAATTATTTCCTCCATTTGTTGTCCTAATTATACTGCCATCTTTAACAGAAGCATATCCAGTATTTGAATCAAAGAATTTAACGCTGTTAAGTGTTATGTCAATATTAGGAGAGTTATTATACCAATTCACACCATCAATCATTCTGTAAGTGTCATACTTATTGAACATCAACCATCCGGTATTAACATTTAGAAATTTCATTACACTAAAACAATAAGCACCATAACTAAATCTCTTCACCCAGTTATTTCCACCATCTGTTGTAATGCTTAATCCCCATGACCCAGATGTGTAACCTGTACTGGTATTGACAAAACAGACATTGAAAGCTTAACCGCAATTTGCATTCACGTACTCCCAGCTAGTACCGCTGTTTGTTGTTTTTAAAAAAGTATTGGCGTGTGATACAGCCCAACCTGTAATCTCATTTATAAAAACCATGTTCGTCAGCATATTGGGGGTATTAATATTTGTGTCCCAGCTAATACCACCGTTTGTTGTTTTAAATAATGAAAATGTATTATTTAGAACCGAGAGCCATCCTGTCTGTGTATTGAGAAAATACATACTCCAAACCTGTACATTATTTTTAAGAAGCTGCCAGTTAACACCACCATTTGTAGTTTTCATCAGATTTTGTATACCTCCGCAGTATCCGGTCATATTATTTGGAAACGACAAACATAAATAATTCATATTTCCCAGGTTTCCATAATTTGTCCAGCTATCACCATAATTTGTAGTCCTTAACATCTTTCCCGAATCACAGCATGCAATATATGTACTTTGTGATAATGCTTTTATAGAATTAAATTTTACCGCTGAATAACAATTTTTATTCACCCAGCTAATTCCTCCGTTAGACGTAAACTGGATTCTTCCTGAATCTCCGGCAGTCATTCCATAATTTGCATCAAAGAAATCAACTGTTCTGAATTGCGGCAGTGACCAGTAAGCAGGATTTAAAACGGTCCACTGTGAATAAACCAATGGTATGGTGAAGAATAATACTAATGATATTTTTCTCATGGCAGTAATTAATTTAGAAAAGACATTTGAAGTAAACAAGAAGTAAACGTATGAGCAGCAAACCGTCAGCAAGAGGAATTTTATATTCTTCAATTTAGTCTCCGGACTATTTTGATTTAAAGAATAGATTTTAATTGATAGCTTTTATTCTATAAACTATTCCTCCTTTTCTCCTGATGTAAATTAACTAAAAATAAGTGCTTAAGTAAAGAGATAAAATTGTCTCTGAATTACTGAATGCTTAGCATAAATATTCAGGATTACAAGTATTATCCCGTTCTATAATATTCTCACAGAAAACCATCAGGCAAATTGATCCCCTTCCTTATTTTTAATAAGTAAAAATATTGCTAAAGCAAATAAAAAATTTTATCTCCGTTTTAACAGATACTTTGCACAGGTGTTCAGGAATGTTAACAAATCTGTCTAATCAGGTTTTGCAGGTAAACAGATTTTACAGCATAGTTAATTTTCCTGTAACTGCCGCTAAAATGCAAACCCAACACCTTGCCTGTATTAACATCAATAACAGGAGAACCTGAATTTCCGCCAAGTGTACTGCAATCATGTGTAAATTCATTTCCGGATGTACTTGCTTTTACCATGCCCGGCTGGAGACGTTTTATATCATATATATTATTGAATATTCTGCTCATCTCTTTGGGGTCATTCCTGTAACCGTCTTCAGCGGGATAGCCGATAACCGCTACTATCTGGTCATACTGCGGTTCATCAGGACTTAATCCTAACTGCAATGGCAGCGGCTTTGGGTCGTCATTGACCCCGTTAATCTTTAATATTGCTACATCAGGTATATCGCTTCTGTCTTCCGCTATATATAATATTTCATCTAATTCGTACTCAGCTTCTTCAGGGCAATGGTATTCTTCTTTGAAATCTATGTAAGCATGTATATTTTTTCCTGCAGGATTCATCTTGAAAACAAATTTATCCGATCTGTTTTTTTCACCAAAAAGAACAGCGACATGCCTGTTAGTTATGATAAAATTGCTTTCTAACAGGAATCCTGTCCCTGCCCATTCATAGTCTGTGTGGTTCTTAAGCTCTACCCTGCCCGTTGCTTTTATTGCATTAATGATTTTCTCCCGGTACGGTTCTAAACGGTTTGTCCAGATTTCACTTTCTGGTGTCTCATATTTGTCATCCTGTATTAATAAAGCCGGTCTTCCGTGAAGCAGTATTATTGCCTCTGTTAAAGCACTTGTTCCCATTTCATGGCTAATGCTGCTTATGGCTTTTGCTCCATTTGCTATAAGCAACTTTCTAAATACCGGTCCATCAATTTTCTGAACAAGGGATTTTTCTATTGAGCTTTTGGAGCTGAAATCAATTTTATCTTTTATCTCCTTTAATATCTCAGCATCCTTTATTCTCTGGCTTAATTTTTCTAATATTTCTTTTTCCATTTTTTTGTTTAATTATATATTCCACGATGTAAAAAAGCTTCTTTTACTTTCACCGGGTTTTGATTCCGCAATTCCTTCTTTACCCGGCGGTTTGCTGCCCTGAGAGGTGCTGGTAAGTGAATTACCGCCCGAAGCAGTTGCGAATATAAGGAAACCATTTACTAATCCCACAACTATACTTAAAAAAGTTAAATGTATTGTATTGTCGTTGTTAATTACATTGAAAATACCTGCAAATGAAAGAAATAATGAAAGTACAAGACCTAACCATTTCGGATTAAAATTAAGTGCATTTTGCATACCGTTGCAAATCAGGTATACTGCACCTGCTGCTCCTGTTAATGTGAGCATGCTGTCTACTGTAAAGAATTGTGTAAATGACATTTTATTTATTTTTATTATTTTTTTAAAAAAAGTTATTGTTCACAACATTACATCCGCTGCTGAATTTGCAGCACAATAAGAATTGAAGATACTTACAAGATTGTTATGGAGGTCTGTTTGCGAACATTATAAATATTTTAAGCTTTCCTGTTACCATTGCCATAAATATTATTTGCCTGAAAACGGATTTGACCCAAACCTGAAAGTGAATGCAATAAAGGGATAAACTTCAATAGTATTCCGGTTAAGATTCTCCAGCTCTGAAGCATCTATCTTTAATCCTTCTTTGAACGATTCATTAGGACACTTAACGGGTCTGAAACATGCACCCAATACAAGGTTCAGGTTCCAGTTATATGTTAAAATTAAACCGCCGAATGCAACAGGATTTTTAAGATCATAACCAAGTCCAAGCGTTGGTCCGAAAACAATATCCGATTCCTTTTGTGCTGTTGGCAGCCAACTGTAAAATACTACGGGAGCCAGGTCACCTTCACCCCGGTTCTTTTCAAACCTTGATACTACGGTCAGTGTATCGTTTTTCTTTTCCGCAATGAATTCTGAATGCTCTTTGAAAATATTGGATATAAATGAAAGCCCGTATGAAAGTAACCATGTTCCGCGTGATTCGCTTTCAGGCTCAAACCTGACTATCCATTCCTTGTCTGAATCCTTCCTTTTTATGGTAAATACGACAACCTGGTTTTCTTTAACCTCAAATTTTTCTTGTAATGTTTGTTCGCTGCTTTCAACTATTTTTTTTGCATAAATAACAACCTCATCTTCTTTACACAGTTTAATCAATTCAAGTTCTTTTATTAACTCTTTCATCTTTTTTATTATTATTGCTCCCTGCTTTTCTTCACTTTCTGATTCCAGCTTTTTTCTATAATCTTCCAACATAGCTTTTTTCTCATCTCTACATTGAGGTATTTCTTTGCCGCTTGATTTAAAAACATCTAAAGGTGGGATATCAACATGAATCGTCCTGAATGAATACTTATATTTTTTATCAGGCAGCTTGTTAATTATTTTTATCTCATGATCCACATCCTGGCTGACTGTTTTTTTGATAATCTTCCCGCTTTCTTGCTTTGCCAGATCGATCTCAATAATTTCCTGCGACTGAAAACCGGCTGAGCAAAACAGGAATAATAAAAAAGGCAGGATACTCTTTCCGGTTATTCCGGAAAGAAATAAGCTTGTAATTATTCTTTTCATTTTTGTTTTTAAAATATAATTTTACAATATGTGACAGTTGTGCAGCAGTTCGATAAACGGGGAATAACAGGATGTTATTGATGAAGATTCTGTAGAAAATTAGATATGAAGAAATTAACGTCAATAATTTCCCCGCGGTAAAACATGACGTAAATATAATATAAAATAATGATTTATCAAAGTATAATGTCGCCCTGTTCATAGACCAGATATTATATATTATCGCCTATCAATTGTTGTAAAGCGTCAAAACTGCCGATTTTACCTGCAAATTACATTTTTTTCTTTCCTCCCTTTCTATTTTAAATAAAATACCAAATCATTATCTTCGTATATTATCAGGAAGGGAACATAATAATTGCATAATTCAACAGATTTAAACGCAGAACATGTAAAACAGGTAACCCAAAAGCTGAACCGCCTCTGCGTAGAGGAACTTGATGAAATTCTCGGCGTTCCGTTCAAGGTGCTCGATGACGGGTTTATTCGTGTTATAGATTATATGGGCACCGATGAATCCATTGTACAGGCAGCACGCGTTTCTTATGGTGCCGGCACTAAAAAAATCCATGAAGACAAAGGACTCATCCGCTACCTCATGCGTCACTACCACACAACACCATTCGAGATGTGCGAGATAAAGCTTCATGTCCGTGTGCCGATGGATACATGGCGTCAGTGGATTAGGCACAGGATGGCAAATGTAAATGAGTATTCCACACGCTACTCGATAGCAATTGATAACGCACAATCCACAAACCCCGGTGAGTGGCGTTTGCAGTCAACAGGCAACAGGCAGGGCAGCGCAGGATATATGGATGAAAAAACCGGCTCGTATTTTTCACAGAAGGAAAAGGATTTCCAGAAGCTTGCACGCGAAATATATGAAGAAAGAATTGCTAAAGGCATAGCACGCGAACAGGCGAGAAAAGACCTTCCGCTTGCGACATATACAGAGGCGTACTGGAAGGTTGACCTGCATAATCTCCTCAATTTCCTGCGGCTGAGAATGGATGAACACGCTCAGGAAGAAATCAGGATGTATGCAAATATCATTGGCAATGAGATTCTCGCTAAGTGGTGCCCCATTGCATGGCAGGCATTCAAGGATTATCATATCAATGCAACAAGCTTTACTCATCTTGAGTACCAAATCATGCAGGAAATATTAACCGGCAATAACGACAAAGCAATTGAGCTTGCAAAGAGCTTTGGCTTTTTAAAAGAAGATGGTTCGTTAAAACAAAGCCGCGAACGCACCGAGCTTGAAGAAAAGCTGAAGAAGCTGAGCATAAAAATTCCGTGGGAGAGTTAGTTCATAAAGTTTGTAAGGTTTGTAAAATCGGCACCCCTCTTTCCCAAATTTCTATTTGGGAAAGTATTACAGGATATTATAATACTACGGTCAGAACCTTACCAAATGGAAATTTGGTAAGGAGGAAAACCTTATAAACCTTATAAACCTTATAAACCTTATAAACCTTATGAACCTTATGAACCTTATGAACCTTATGAACCTTATGAACCTTATGAACTCATAGTCCTCTTTCTCAAAAGCAAATGTGCAATTGCAAACAACCCTATCCCCACAGCAAAGAGCAGCCAGTTATACGGCTCGGGATATTTCTCGTAAAATGCAGCACCGGTATCGCTCATGAATGTATAGAATAATACCGCGACGCCCGCCAGCACCATTCCCCAGTGCAGTAAGCCCGGTTTTACGTTATATCCCTTATCGAACATACGCACAATATCATATCCTATAATTATCATAACAGCAGAAATTATCACAGGTACCAGCACCGGAGCTATCCACGGAACGGGGATTAAAAACAATATATCGAAATCCATAACCGATGCGGGCCAGTTGATTGCCGCTTTAAGCCAGATGTAAAAGAAGATATCCCATATGCCGAAGATGATAAGGAAATACCCAAACCCCTCCCAGAATTTCCGCGATAGCAGTACACCAAGCGATGCCATCATTACAATTGTTGCAAATTCCCTTATCACCTCAATGATAAGTATTGCATCATAGCTCCTTTTGATGGGAAATTGAAATCCCTCCGGGTAATATATTTTCCGTAAATATATAACGACAGACGACTCCACAAATGCAAATGCAATTGCAAAGAGAAATATATATAATAATTTTCTGCTAAGTTTCTTTTCCATAAACCGTAAATTATTTAAAACAGATGGAATAATAAATAACAAATTGCCGCGGTTCGATTTCCCCCTGGAGGGGTCTTGGGGGGGGAATCACAACCAAAAGCACAGAACATAATTGGAAATATAATCACAAAATTGTTGTTCTTTTTTGCAAAATTATGAATATTCCAATTTGGCATATGAGCAAATGGAATATAAATTTGTGTGGAGAATTATGTCCAAAAGTATCTATTCTAAAGAATATAAGTACTTATTCCAGAAATTGAAACAAGCACGAATAGAAATTGGGCTTGACCAAACCGACGTCGCCAGGAAGCTGAAAACTACACAATCATATATCTCAAAGATTGAACACGGACAGGTTAAGATAGACATATTTCTCTTAAAAGATTTTTCCAAAATATACAAGAAGCCACTTGAATACTTCCTTCCAAAAAAATAATAATTTAAAAAAACTTACTTTTATTGATTTGTTTGCAGGTGCTGGTGGGTTATCAGAGGGCTTTATTCGTGCAGGATTTAAACCAATTGCACATGTTGAGATGGATAAAGATTCATGCTTCACTCTCAAAACCAGAATTGCATATCATTATTTAAAAGATTATAACAAGCTTGATAAATACTTACAGTATTTAAAAGAAGAGATAACAAGGGATGAACTTTATAATCTAATACCAAAGGAACTACTTAATACAGTAATTAATGAAGAAATAAGTGATATAACCATAAAGAATATATTTAAAAAGATAAGAAATGAATTAAAAAGAATTAACAGGGAAAACGTAGATGTTATTATTGGTGGCCCACCATGTCAGGTATATTCTACTGTTGGGAGATCAAGGATTGGTAAAGATAATGTAAAAAATGATGATAGATATTTCCTTTACAAACATTATGGCAAATTTTTAAAAGAATTTGAACCAAAATTTTTTGTTTTTGAAAATGTACCTGGAATACTCAGTGCTGATAACAAAAAGTTATTTAAAGAAATTGAGAATTATTTTCTTAAATGCGGATATAAAATTAAGGGAAAGGTATTAGATTCATCTAAATATGGAGTATTACAGAAAAGAAAGAGATTCATTGCTTTTGGATATCCTAAAGATGAGGAATTTGAGTATCCCAAATTTGAGGAAGTAAATTATAATGCTAAAGTAAATAATTTATTTAATGATTTACCTGCTTTAAATGCCGGTGAGATTTTGAAAAGAACACCATATCTATCAGAACCTTCAGAATATTTATTAAAAACAGAAATAAGAAATGGATTGGATTTTGTAACGCAACATATAACCAGACCACATAATGAACATGATTTGAAAATATACAGAAAAGCAATTGAGAAATGGAATGAGGAAAAAATAAGATTAAAATATACAGACTTACCTGATAAAGATAGAACACATAATAATATTAGCAGCTTTTTAGATAGATTTAAAGTAGTTAATGGGGAAGGAACTTATTCACATACTTTAGTAGCCCATATCGCAAAAGATGGTCATTATTATATACATCCTGATAAAAAACAGTTACGTTCAATATCAGTCAGGGAAGCTGCAAGAATACAATCTTTCCCTGATGATTATTATTTTGAAGGTTCAAGAACTTCTGCTTTTAAACAGATTGGAAATGCAGTTCCTCCTCTTATTTCAAAGATGATAGCCAATAATATAAAACATTTTCTATAAAAAACTTATATAAACATGGAAAAAATAATAGGCGAACCCATACCTTATAGATTTAAAGTAAGCGGTAATTTGATTAAAAAATTGGGTGAAGAATCTATTTCTAATAAGAATGTTGCAATTTTGGAACTTATAAAAAATTCTTACGATGCTGATGCTACAAAAGTGGAAATAGATTTCAAAAATGTAAACACTAGTAAAGCAATAATAGATATAACGGATAATGGTAATGGAATGACGGATATTGATTTGCAAGATAAATGGTTTAACATAGCTACACCTAATAAATCATTTATAGAAATTGAACAGAACGGAAGCAGAACTTTAATAGGTGAAAAAGGTTTAGGGCGTTTATCTTCTGAAAGCCTAGGTAATAAAGTGACTATGTTAACAATGCCCAAAAACGAATTATATGGTTGTAAAATCGAATTTAATTGGAATGAATATCAAAAAGAAAATGTATTAGCAAACGAGGTAATAAATTTAGGTTATAAATTTAAAAAGAAAAAAAATTATACCGGAACAAAAATAGAGATTTCAAATTTGAAACATGATTGGAATAATCAAAATGATCAAAAAAATTTATTAAGAGATATTTATTTACTACATCCGCCAAACAAAAAAGTTAAAAAGTTTCAGATAATTCCCAAATTCCATAAGAATATTACCAATTTTATTAAAATAAGACCAGCATTTCTGGATAAAGCAACATATTATTTAAAAACTAAGCTTTCTAGCGGTAATGACATTAGCTATGAATTTAAAACCCTGAAGGGAAAAGTTAAAAATGATGCTTTTAAAATTTCAAATAGATTAAGATGCGGAGATGTTACTTTTGAACTTTATTTTTATTATAGAAATGTAAAATATCTTAAGGACGCATTAAGTATAGAGTTAAATCCATCAGAAATGAATATGATAAATTCTACACTTGATGAATATTCAGGTGTAAAAATTTATAGAGATAATTTTAGAGTAAAACCTTATGGTGAACCAGGTAATGACTGGATCAATTTAGAAATCGCGGCTCAGAACAATTCAATGTGTCCTAGAAATATTTCTGTGTTAGGTATGGTTCATTTAAGTAAATTAAAAAATCCAAAAATTATTGATACAACTACACGTGAAGGTGTTATTTTTAATGAAGAATTCCAAGATCTAATTGATTTTGTAAGGCTCTCAATTTTGAAAGTATTTATTGATAGAAGAAGTGAAATTGAAATACATAAAAAGAAAGCAAGAAAAACAACGGTAAAGACAAAAACCATTTCAATAAAACCCGTTACTGTATCTCCGCCTGTAGATGAAAAATTAATCGATATAAAAATAAGCTATCCTCAAAATTTTTACAATAAACTTGAAGAAGAAATTAATAAATGTTACAGGTATAATTTACCGAATGCATGTTTTTTTCTATCTCGAAAAATGGTTGAAAACTTGCTATACAATGTATTAGAGAAACAATTTCCAAACAACGTAGAATTATATTTTGATACCAGCAGAAACTACCAGAGATCATTCAGTTCTATGGTTTTGAATCTTAAAAATAGGAAAAATCATTTTAAGCAAAGTCTAAGACCAAATATTGATGTATTTATTAATAAAGTTGAACCATTTAGAAAAGAAGCAAACCTAAAAGTCCATAGGGTCTATGATTATTTACATGATAAAACAGAGTTGAAAAGATTTAATATCAGTGATCTAGTTCAAATGTTATTACATGTCTACAATAATATTTAATGTGTTTTGATTAATATTGATTACAAATATTCAGATACTAAACAACATTGCTCAAGTAATATCAAAAAATACAATCGCCATTTTTTGCGGTGCTGGGGTTTCATTTAATTCTGGTTTACCTCTTGCAAATTCTTTACGTAATTATATCTTAAAAAAATTAGGGATAAACAATTACGAAATAGATATTTTAAACAACTCAAGCTATCCTTTTGAAGCCTTTATGGAATTACTTGAAAATGAAGCAAGTATTGAGGAAATACTTGCCATTTTTAAGAATGGAAAACCTAATACAAATCACTACCTAATTGCTGAATTAGCTAAACGTGGGTTTATCACTAATATTTTGACAACAAACTTTGATTTATTATTTGAAACTGCATTTAATAATTCAGGTTTAAAAAAGGGTTATCACTACAATGTGTTTTTAAATGAAAACGACTTTGAAAAAATAAATTGGTGTGATAATAAAATTAAATTAATTAAAATTCATGGATGTGTTTCTAAAAAAGATGAGCTAGCTGTTACAATGAAACAAGTTGCGACTAGAAAACATTGTCAGTGCAAATTAGAAGTTATTAATAAATTTTTCTCTAAATCAATTAACAATAATATTATTGTATTAGGTTATAGCTGCTCAGATATATTTGATATTTCGCCACAAATTCAAAATTTAGACAAAGATAAAAGCTATATTTATTTAATTGATCATCATAAACAGAGTAATTGTAACGAAAATGTTAATATTATTGAAGAAATATCAATGAATGTTGAAAAGAACCCGTTTACAAAATATGATGGCAAGAGGATTAAGATTAACACGGATACTTTAATCAAATGTATTTGGGAATCTTTAATAAAAAAACCATATAAAAAAATCTATTACCCTCAAATTTCATGGCCTTACACTATTGATAAATGGTATAATAAAACAATTAATGAAAATACTTTATGCTTTAAAAGCTTAATTATTGCACGTTTATTATATAACATTGGACAATACAAATTGTCTCTTGATCATTTTCAAAAGGCAATAAATGATGCTTTATACTTTAATCATCCAAAAGCTGTAAGCAGTGAAATGGGTAATATGGGTATGGCACTAAACGCACTTGGTGATTATTATCAAGCCAGATTATTATTAGAAAAATCTCTTTCTATTTGTCGAAAAATGGGTAATATTCAAGGCGAAATAAGTCAATTGCAAGCTCTTGGTAATTTATTTAGGAATTTAGGTGATTTTAACTCTGCAAAAGAGAATTTGCTCAAAGCAAAAGTATTATCAGAACAACATAATGAAAAATTTAGCTTAGGTACAACATTAGGTAATCTTGCATTAGTTTATAACGAAACAGGTGAATATTCGATGGCACTTCAATGCTCAATAAAAGGTTTGGAAATTTCTAGAGATGTAGGTAATAAACAAGCAGAAGGTAGTCAATTATGCAGTATCGGAAATTCTCACTTGTTAATGGGTAACGTTGATATTGCTTATAAATATTTAATGGAAAGTCTTTCTGTTACGCAATCAATAGGTGATAAGCAAGGTGAATGCATGGTATTTGTTGATTTAGCAGGTTATTATCTTAATATTTTTAATATCGATAAGGGGCTTGAATATTCTTACTTATCCTTAAAAATTTCAGAAGAGTTAGGATTTAAACAAATAGAAGGAATGGCATATTATAATATTGGGTCAATTTTTCTTTCAGTTAGAGATAAAGTTTATGCTATTCAAAATCTTGAAAAAGCAATGAGTATTCTATCTCAAATTTGTGACAGTAATCATAAATATATAGACTTAACAATTGTTAACCTTATTAAGTCACGTCTCTTGTAAATATTTATGTATTCTTTTCATTAATATTAATTTATTTTTCATCTTGTTAATACTACATTCCCAATAACTTATCACCCTCCAACCCATTTTTCTTAAATCGTTTGTAACTTTCCTATCTCTTGCAATATTTCCATTTATTTTTTCAAGCCACCATTTAGTTCTTGTCTTTGGCACAACAAAATATTTACAACCTTTATGTCCGTGCCAGAAACAGCCATGTACAAAAATTACAGTTTTGTATTTTGGTAATACTATATCCGGTTTACCTGGTAATTTCTTGTCATGCAGTCTGAACCTATATCCCTGTCTGTGCAGGTAACTGCGGATGAGCATTTCAGGTTTTGTATTCTTAGATCTGATCATGCTCATATTATAACTTCGTGTTTCCTTTGAATGTACATCAGCCATAATTATACAATATAATTAAAATCATCTGCCGGGACAACAAAAAAATATATTCTATTAACCCTCCTCATCCCTCACAAACTCTTCAACCGTTATCCTGTAATCATACAGCAGGTTAAAATGGCTTATGCTCAACTGATATTTCAAACGCATCCAGCGGAAATTGATTACTATTCCATTCATTCAATATATATGGAGGTGTTTTATCCGGTACCGGTATATCAAACCTTCCGGCAAGTACTGTCCAGCATGACTTTAATAACCCGGTACTTATCAAATTATAAGGATTATGTGTGCCGGGCAGACAGAAGCTTAGCGTCAAATTCAAGCTTGCCATAAAACACGGCGGACACTGTTCGCTCCTCCTGGGGTTCGGGTCAATCTTGGAATATTCATCTAATAGCCGGTATCTGTAATGCATAATTTCATGCGCTAAAATATGACCTGCGTATTCAAAAGGTTCATTAAGCCACCAATCACGGTCTAATAATACAAACAAATCCGGGTAAGCCTGCTGCCTTAATAAATCTCCGGGAAAGGCAAACATTTCAACTTTCGCATCAGCTCTTTCACGTGGTATACCCGGTGTTACAATCACCTTTACGCTATCGATTCTTACCCTGCCTACCGTAAGATCATATAGAGCTTTATTCGTTTCGTTTATAATTATTTTAATTCTTGATTCGAAATCAGCATCAGAATTCATATTAAAATCCTCTGCAAATCCTTTAAAGTGGAAAACAAATCCAAAGAGCTCTTCATTTTCATTAACGCTTATCCTTACAACTCCGCCCGAGTCCGGGACTGAAACAACAGTAAAATATAATCTGTCCCTGGGTGGATTCACAGGTTTTATATGTACAATTCCGCCATCTTTTCCGCCATGGACTTCCATTGCATTTTGCTCTGATAAGATAAATCCACCGCCATTAAGGTGATCGTCATTCATAAGTATTTTTGCGGGACCGCTTATGCAAATATCTACCGCCTTATCTCCTATACCGCTGACCGTCATGAAATATGTTGTGGCATCACCTTTATTAAAAAATACGTTTACCGGCTCATTCAATTTTAATGGCATCGACTTTGTGCGGCTGCTTACAGTATTTTCAAGTGCCGGCATTGTGACCCTGCCTTTGGTTTTGTATCTTACAAATTTTTTTATTTTTAAATAACCGGCGCCGGTGTGATTCAATTCTCTTGAATATTCAAGATGACCAACATTACCGCGGATTGTAACAGAACCTTTAGCAGCCGGTGAATTAATTGTTGTGATTGTATTGTTATCACCGTCTTTTACTACGATTGGTGAAGAATTATCAATAGTGCTGTCTTCATAATAAATCCTGAATGAATCTGCATCGTGTCCGGCATAATAAGTGTTCTTTTGTGAAATAACTCTATAACTCTGATTGTAAGATGAAAACTGAAACGGACTATTACCTGGTACTACTTCAGTTGAATCAAGAGTCTCAACAGGGCAATTACAACATTCATCCGTAAAAATAAACAAACCGCAAACAGAACAGAAAAGAATTAAAATGAAAATACTTTTTGATTTCATGCTTTTGAAAGTTTTATTATGAAATGCATTTCAATTTGTACCTGTAAAAATAGCACATAAACTATTATTAATCAAATACTTATAAGGGTTACATATTGTTTTTCTCTCCTCACCAAGTTGCACTTTCTCTCCTACCCTCCTTCAAATTTGTACTTGGGAAGGAAGTGTGAGGGAAGCATAATATATATCCAGTTACTTTCCCTCCCCCATCCTTACAAACTCCTCAACCGTTATCCGGTTATCATTTGGCAGAGTGTTCTTTGTACTTACTTCGTACCGCCGCCTGAGCCGGACATCATCCTTAACATCCTTTACAAATCCCGCAATGCCGTTCTTTCTTCCGGAGATGTTCATATGCCCTGTGCTTTTCATTAACCGGGAGTATAAGCTTAAATCTCACCCCGCCTGCTTGCTTCAACAATCGCTTTCAGTGCCTTAGCTTCTTCAGGCGGAATTTTCGGGCGGTACCTGCTGTCTTTATCATACTGCGGATTCATCTTCCACTGTTCCGGGCGGCGGTTTGTAAGCCACATTATTATTGCACCCATTTCCGGCGGTATAAACTTGCTGTACGGCTCGCGGTACATCCTGTTCCTGTATTTGAACATACGGAATTCCTTTCTGTAATAACCCGCTGCCTTTTTGAATAAAGAATCCGTTACAGCCATATCAGCTATTTGCCTGCCGCCTTCAACAGCTCTTTTAAGCTCAGCGTTCTGCCGCACCGCTTTGCTGAACTGCACGCCGGTTACGCCGTATATAAATGCTATCTCCTCAGGTGCCAGCCCAAACGATGCCATCCGCTGTACCATAAGTGTATTGCATGTTACCTTTGGCATGTATTTGGATTTCTTCCGCAGTACAACAAGCTCACCGCAGAACCTGTCAAGCTTCACTAATATTTTGGCAGCAATTCCTTTGCCTGTCATCATCAGCGGAACCGGGATTTTACGTTTTGCTGTAATTTGATTTTTCATGATTATTTATTGGATTCATCATCCCGTGAACGGGACCTACGCTCCGCTTCGGGATTTATCATCCCGTAAACGGGACCTACGCGCCGCTCCGGGATTCATCATCCCGTGAACGGGACCTACGCTCCGCTTCGGGATTTATTAATTAAAAAAAAAGCAGCCCTACCAATGACGAATGACGAATGTCAAATGACGAATTGAATATTCAATTCGCAATTCATAATTCGCAATTCGCAATTGAAAAGGCTGCTCTGAGTTCTTCAGTAACAGATATCCGGCATCCCGCACTTCAGGCGGAACGCTATACAAATATATAACGTATGTATTTTAAAATCAAGCCGGAGGTTTAGTGTGATATAATTTATTCCTCTGTAATTCCTGATTTATTCTTCTTTTCCCGGATATTAAAGCCACAGAGACCACAGAGATCACAGAGACATTAAAACCATAATAAAAATGTTTTCAAATAATTTGCAATTATAAATAAGATAATAATGCTAAAAAATAAGTTTAAATGACTATGTCTCAGTGTACTCTGTGTGCTCAGTGTGCTCTGTGTGCTCAGTGTGCTCTGTTGCTAATTTCAGGAGCAGCGTCAGTCCGCCTGGGCGGGTTCCTCACCGGCAGCCAAAGTCCCAAAATCTCTCCATAAATGAGTACTTTGCTGTGTATATCATTCCTCCATATGGTTGTTGGTGGAAAACAAAGCGAACGGATATAAATACCTGAACAGAAAAGGCAGATGTATAAAATGCGGTTCAAATACTAATCTGCATTTTGACCATGATTTACCCTATTCCAAAGGCGGCACAAGTTTAACAGCATTGAACGTGAGAATCCTCTGCATGAAATGCAATTTGGAAAAGAGCGGAAAGATTATGATGATTGTGTGAAAAATATAAACTTATTTAAAAAATAGTGACAAATAATTAAAATTACAAAATAAATATTAATATCATAATTTTAGGAGTCTTCAAGTTTTTTATCACTTACGGAATCGGCTTCTTCAAATGGGAGATTTAGCTGTATATATTGCGAAAATATTGAAAGTTCAATATGAATTTTTGACCCAATACGTGAACCTGTAATTTTTGCTCTAACATCATTTATTAATTCATCTGACCCAATTTCTGTTGTACTTGCTGTCCAATTATCTCTTACAATAGGAATTTTAAGACGTAAAATAGCTTCACTTGCTGCTGGATGTTCACGTCTATCAGTTGATCTATCTATTCCATATATTTGATTCATTAATAATCTTTCGTCCAACTTGAGATATTCTGATTTAACAGTATTCTTTTCTTCAAATAATGAGTAATTATTTTCTTTTAACTTAGTAATAGGAGTTGGATTTCTTGTTTCTAAAAGTATAATACCTTCTTTGAAACCGCCTGCTTTCATTCTTTTTTGTTTTTGTCTCTGTAACAGTTCTTCCTTTGTAACATTAATTTGAGACAATATACCTTCAACAATTTCATTTACGTCAGCTAATTCATCTACAATGGAATTCTTATCTATTGCATCTAGAGTTTCAAATGCTTCTTCAACCAATTTTTCCCTTAATGCTTTAAGGAGGGGTTCACCAGAGAGCTTAGATTTATTTACAATCTCGCCACCTAATTCAATATTTGTTGAAATCTTATCACGAACAAGTTTGTTAAAATCTCTTTTCTCTTCATAGTTACTGAAAGGATGTAGAACTTCAACAATTGCCTTCGTATCTATTAATTGGTAATATGCATGTGATAAGACACCACCTTCTAATACTATAACTGCTCCTATTTTATGACAGAGCTCTCCGATTAAACGTAGAGTGTTTTTATCCCGTAAAAGCTTTTCTTCTTGTAATTGGATTCTAACTCTACGTATTCTTGGTTTTGTTGAATTTGACTCATTTCGTAATTCTACAACATCCGCACTAGTTCGAATGGTTAGTGTTTTATCGAACGGAGTTTTCGTCCTATGAGTCAATGCACGACTTGATTTTTTGGGGTCGAAATATTCATGATACCAAGGTAAAATCTTGGTTTTAATACCCTCTAAAGAAACATCAATAAACCACATAATGCTTAATGGTGTGCCTTCTTCTTCTGCAATTCTTCTTGATTCAAGAGCTATCTGCTTTATCCAATCTTCTTTTCTTATCGTAGTACCCCAATCAAACGGAGGTTTCAATACCTTTACTTCCCAATTACCTTGCTCATTTGGTGAAACAAAAAAATGTTTAAAGTTTAGTGTTTTATATATATTAAATTCATTTAGCTTTTGTTGTAATTCATCAGTTTTAGGTGTCTTTGTATCGACAATGTATTTGTCATGTGCATTATAATAAAGTCCTTCAGGTAAACCCCATAAGGCTTCAATTTGTACTTTCCTTTCTTTAGGTGATGCTAATGCAAATGCTGAAGCTGTTGCAGGGATAAAATTATGAAAAATAAATGCAATACTGTCAGTTGTTTGTTTTTTAATTTCACCACTTTTTGAAATCAACCATTTAAGAGCTTTATTAAAATCTCGAACTTCCTCGGTTCTAGGTAATAATTGTCGCCTTTTTATGTCATCCGTTGCTAAGTCCATCCTAATAACCAAAGAACCTTTGACTAAGAATTTAATATCTGATTCCAATTCAGGTGTAATATATCCCTTGGATAAACTTTCAATGACTGATTGATTCTCTAAAACATATAATTTAGTTATAGAAAGGCCTAACTTAAGGTAAGTAAAAACGTTTTTGATTTTATTATACTTTTTTGCATGTTCTATATTAATTTCTTCGAGACACTTAGGTATGAATTTATCTTCTATATTAAATTTTTCCTTGCTTATTTTGGTAGGATCTGTACCAACTACATTATATTCTTGGTCAGCTTGTACTATATAGATTATTTTCCCGTCCCATACCCATTCGAAGTGAAGTCTAAGTTTTTGCCTGTATGCCCATGCAGCCGGTATTTTAAGGACTTCTGAAACATATGCAGATAAGTTACATATAAGAGGTTTATCGATTAAATTGCCAATTACAATTTCCTTGCGCCAATTTCTGAGGTTAATTTGGAACGGACTGTTAATTTTTTTTCTTGCATCTTCAAATTCACCAAGCCAATCCCTTGTATCTTTATAACAACGTCTCTCGTTTGAGAGATGTCCTTTTGCAGATATTGGTTCAATATACTTTTGTATTATTAGAGGTACGTTTTCACCTGTTAATATTTCATCTATTGCTAATTTGTTAAAATAATCTTCTAATAATATATATAAATTATTTAATCTACCCTTTATAGAGAAATATTTTCCTCTTTCTTCCAAACCTTCCGTACATGCTGAAGACCTAATTATAATATCTTCATCTTCATTAAATCCAATTAATTTTGTTGTTTCAAGTATATACTCACAACATTTAGTAAATAAGTTGTTATTCTGGACAGTATTATTTTTATATTTTTGAAAAAAAATTCTAGATATTACTAAGAAAGGTAGGGTCCATTGACGGGGTAAGCATGTTAGCCCGTAGGCTTTTTGACCTATTGTATCTGCATCAATATTTTCAATAGGAATTTCGGTTGGGCCATTTTCAGTAACAAAGAAAACAGAATTAATTGGTTTTAATAAAGGAGTTTTTTTTTCTTTGTTACTTTTCATTTTCTGTTTTAGTTGCAGTACTTCTTCCAAATATTACGTTTGCAATTTCGTACATTTTCCCTACTGCTTCATCAGCAAAATAACCAGCAAGAAAACCAATAGATATTATTGAAGGAGCAGAAATTGGTACCTGGGCCGTAACAATCATCATTCCAGCATTTAACATTGCACCTACGATGACAGATATTGCAGTTGCTATAAATGGCAACATTAATCTCCAGGGTCTTCGATCTTGATGCCAATGTCCTCTTGCAACAACTCTATAGAAATATTTCATTCCAAATACAATGCCACCTAACATACCTGATGAGGCATAAAAAGAGTATTTTCTTATAGAATAGAATTCTTGCGGTGTGTGTGAGAGCCATATACCGAGCCAATTTTGCCAAGCTACAAACAGAAAAAAAATAGAACTAAAAAAGATAAAAAAAAGATATATACTTTCAAACCTCATTTCTTTTCTAGCTTCAGGTGACCATCGTGATTTCCATTCAAATGGTTTTCTACCGTCAGTTGGATCTCCATCATAAATATTCTTTATAGTATCTAATTCCTTATCTGAGCCATTTTGCTTTTCAATTAACTTATTCATATGCAATTTATTTTACTCCAATAAACCTATTTCTTGTAAGTAAAGCTGTATCAATATATGGAAATTGTTTGTAATCAAATTTATCTAAACAATTTAATTTAGAAGCAATCAAGCGGCGGAAAAATTGGGATTTAGGTTTATCAAGAATATGCAAATAACCAACAGTATTTATCCAATTTATATCTTTATCAAGATCTGTGTAAAAAAGATATTCATTATGACCTATCTTATCAGGTATTTCAGAAGCTTTTATTTTATCCCAAAAAAGACCTGATTTTAAAAGATCTGGCAATAATGATGTTTTAAAAGGTACTAAATGGATATGTGCATGATTTGTTCCACACGAAGTAATTGAATTTTCACAGTTTGCCCCATGTTCAAACGCTATTATACGGCCGTATTTTTCAAATAACCGAGAAGAGACTTTAATAAAGATATCATTAAATTCAATATCATTATAAAAATTTTTCATAGAAAACTTATGGTCTTTAGGAACAATTAAAGTCCAACCTTCAACAAAAGCACCTATCGATGCTATTGCGACATAACTTTTGTTACTAATAATAGGTTGGTCAATTTCACGGTATGTGTACACACCGGAAAGAATGTCACAAAATCTACAATTATTTAAATTATTCATTTTTTATTTTACTAAATTTTTCTATTTATTTTCCATTTTTTACAGATAAGTTTTTTTTTATCTGGTAATATTAACCAATCAGGTGCAATAATGAGTTCTTTTCCTTTCCTTTTGGTTTGTAATGTATAGCCTAAGTAATATAGCCACTTTTGACATGAGGTATATAAATACCTTATAAAAATATCATCATCGTATGTCACTAACCATTTAAGTTCCTTTTGTTTTAATAAATATCCTGCAAGCTTTTTATGATCACTTTTTGTATAATAGTTCAGGTATAATTTTTCACCGGCTTTTATATAAGGTGGATCTATGTATACAAACGAAAATCTTCGTTCATTTCCTTTAGGTAAATACTTCTTCATAAATTGAATTGCATCCATATTCTTCATCTCAATACGGTTTCTGTGCTTCCCTATTTCTGAAATTCTTTCAATTAATGAATCTTTATTGAATCTTTCATCAATAAGCCATTTTCCATTCTGCTTGTATCCACCTATAGGACCTGCCTCAAGTATTCCTGAATGATTACATCTATTTAAATAGAAAGTTGAAAATCCGACCTCGAAAACTGAATGCTTTGAAGGTTTCTTATATATAATTTTCTGTTTATTCCATTCGTCTATTTTTATTGGGATCTTATATATTTGCTCAATAAACCGCTCGTTATTATTTAGAACAGATTTCCAGAAGCAATAAATATGATAATCTACATCATTTAATAAAATATGCGAAGCTATATTTAATGATAATAACGCAAGCGCAGCTCCAGCACCTCCCGCATATGGTTCGTAATATTTACCTCCTTTAATATCATTATTATTCATTAACTCCGATAAATATTTATAGAAAGAACCTTTTCCGCCTGGATACCTTAGTGGACTTAAAATTATTTTTTTTGGGACATTCAAAAGTTATTCAATGAGCTGATAAAAAATAATAGAACATCATGAAATGCCAAAAGAGCAGTATAATTTAAACAAAAATTAATAAAAATAAACTATAAAATGACAATAATACACAGCTTCTTAAAGTAAATGTTATTTTTTTGTTATTTTTTTAGACTTTTGGTAAAAAGCGTGAAACCATTACCCATGATTATTGTGTAAATAAAAATAAAATAAAAAATCTTTACTTATGTACACACTGATATGAATATTTATGTTTACACTGCATTATTACATTTTAATACATTTTAAAAAGTCTGGAATAACTATGCTACATTATTCCACCTCCACCATCTTCACAAACTCTTCAACCGGTATCCGGTTATCATTCGGCAGAATGTTCTTTATACTTACTTACTTCTTAACGCCGCCTGTGCTGGACATCATCCTAAATATCCTTTACAAATCCCTCAATGCCGTTCTTTCTTCCGGAGATGTTCATATGCCCTGTGCTTTTCATTAACCGGGAGTATAAACTTAAATCTCACCCCTCCTGCTTGCTTCAATAATCGCTTTCAGTGCCATTGCTTCTTCAGGTGGAATTTTCGGGCGGTACCTGCTGTCTTTATCATACTGCGGGTTCATCTTCCACTGTTCCGGGCGGGGTTCTCTGACGTTTTTAGTGTTCCTCGCCAATAATCAAAAACCCGGCATCTCTCCATAAAATTAGAGCTTTGCTGTGTTTATCATTCCTCCATATAGTTGTATGTGGAAAACACCAACAACGGCTGCACCTGTTTACTCTTCAGTTTGAGGATTTTTACACACTAAAAATACATCATCCTGATTTCATAACCCAATACCTCAAACTCCCGGCTTTTTGCCTCCATTTGACCATCGTAATTTCCGGTATGAAAAAAAGCTACAAAAACAGGCGTGAAACAGCAAAAATTTCCGGTATTTTTGGCAAAATATTTATTTTTGGTTAAATGTCATATATATAAAGATGATAGGGCAAGCTTTTGTGGAAAAATTATGCTCAAAATTGCTGAAAACAGGCGGCAATCAACAAAAATGCGGGAATTACGATATCGTTAGCGGGAAATCCTACTGCGACCCGGCTGTACTTATATTAGCGTCGCTGTGTTTTTCAATTTAAACCGGACCTGCATGTGCGGAGTTAAGATATTACCCAGCGACAAAAAATAGAGTGAATAGTGAAATGTCAAATGTGAAACATATCCAACCTCTAACATCCAACCTCTAACATCCAACCTCCAATTTGATAAATCTGATGAATCTGATAAATCTGATGAATCTGATAAATCTGATGAATCTGATAAATCTGATGAATCTGATAAATCTGATGAATCTGATAAATAAAAAACCCGGCACATTACTGAACCGGGTTTTAAATAACTCCCTGGCGACGTCCTACTCTCCCACAACCTTTCGGTAGTAGTACCATCGGCGATGAGGGGCTTAACTTCTCTGTTCGGGATGGGAAGAGGTGTGACCCCCTCTCTATTATCACCAAGAAACTTTTGGTACAATGAACAATGCACAATTAACAATTGATAACAAGTACATTGCCTTGTAAAAAAACATAAGTATATTTCTTCCGTAAGGAACAAGTTTCAAAATCAAACCAGTAATTGGAGGTTTGAAATCGATTTGAATTTCTATCTGTTCGATAAAAATTTTATGGCAAAGTCGTTCGACTTATTAGTACTGCTCGGCTGAACACATTGCTATGCTTATACCTGCAGCCTATCAACGTAGTAATCTTCTACGAGTCTTATTCCCATAAAGGGAGGGAAATTTAATCTTGAAGTGAGTTTCGCGCTTAGATGCTTTCAGCGCTTATCTCGTCCGTACATAGCTACCCAGCGGTGCCAATGGCATGACAACTGGTACACTAGAGGTACGTTCGTTCCGGTCCTCTCGTACTAAGAACGACTCTTCTCAAATTTCCTGCGCCCGCATAGGATAGGGACCGAACTGTCTCACGACGTTCTGAACCCAGCTCACGTACCGCTTTAATTGGCGAACAGCCAAACCCTTGGGACCTTCTCCAGCCCCAGGATGCGATGAGCCGACATCGAGGTGCCAAACCTCCTCGTCGATATGAACTCTTGGAGGAGATCAGCCTGTTATCCCCGGCGTACCTTTTATCCTTTAAGTGCCGGCCCTTCCACTCGGAACCGGCAGATCACTAATCCCTGCTTTCGCATCTGCTCGACTTGTAGGTCTCGCAGTTAAGCATCCTTTTGCATTTACGCTCAACACCTGATTACCAACCAGGTTGAGGATACCTTTGGGAGCCTCCGTTACAATTTAGGAGGCGACCGCCCCAGTCAAACTACCCGCCTAACAGTGTCTCCTCACGCGATTCAGCGTGAAGGGTTAGAACTCAAACAAGCCAAGGGTGGTATTTCACATTGCGACTCCACGACGGCTAGCGCCGCCGCTTCAAAGTCTCCCACCTATTCTACACATGGATTGCCCGAATCCAGTGCTAGGGTGCAGTAAAGGTGCACGGGGTCTTTCCGTCCATATGCGGGTAACCGGCGTCTTCACCGGTACCACAAGTTCACCGAGCCCGTGGTTGAGACAGTGACCAAATCGTTACACCATTCGTGCAGGTCGGAACTTACCCGACAAGGAATTTCGCTACCTTAGGACCGTTATAGTTACGGCCGCCGTTTACTGGGGCTTCGGTTCAAAGCTTCTCCCCGAAGGGATGACCTCTCTCCTTAACCTTCCAGCACCGGGCAGGTGTCAGTCCATATACAGCGCCTTCACGGCTTAGCATAGACATGTGTTTTTGTTAAACAGTCGCTTGGCCCATTTCTCTGCGGCCCCACCAAGTGGGGCACCCCTTATCCCGAAGTTACGGGGTTAATTTGCCGAGTTCCTTAACCACGGCTCACTCGAGCACCTTAGGATACTCTCCTCATCTACCTGTGTCGGTTTACGGTACGGTCACCTTAGTATACGCTTGGGCTTTTCTTGGCAGCATGATTAGGGAAAGTTTAGAGGCTTGCGCCATCCCGTTCGGCTTTCATACTGATTGCTCAATACTACGACCTTAGACCACCTAATCCAGCAGGTGGCTTTCCTTTCACTTCTGCGTCCCCCAAGTTAAAATTTCGGTGGTACAGGAATATTAACCTGTCTTCCATTACCTACGCCTTTCGGCCTCGGCTTAGGAACCGACTAACCCTGAGACGATTAACGTTGCTCAGGAATCCTTAGATTTTCGGTGTGCAGATTTCACATCTGCATTATCGTTACTTATACCAACATCTTCTTTTCTATTCGCTCCAGCACACGTTACCATGCGCCTTCGTACCGAAGTACACCATATAAAGGTTCGCTAATAGAATGCTCCTCTACCACTCAACATTGCTGCTGAGTCCACTGCTTCGGTGCTATGTTTAAGTCCCGAGTATTATCGGCGCTAGATCGCTTGACTAGTGAGCTATTACGCACTCTTTAAATGAATGGCTGCTTCTAAGCCAACATCCTAGTTGTCTGAGCAATCTAACATCCTTAGTCTGTTAACATAGACTTGGGGACCTTAGCAGGTGGTCTGGGTTCTTTCCCTTTTGGCAATGAAGCTTATCCCCCACTGCCTGACTCCCGGAGAACATATGTATGGAATTCGGAGTTTGTCTGGGTTTGGTACCGTTGTGACAGCCCTACCCCAATCAGTGCTCTACCTCCATCATACTTTTATCCGAGGCTAGCCCTAAAGCTATTTCGAGGAGAACGAGCTATCTCCAAGTTTGATTAGTCTTTCGCTCCTAGTCTCAGCTCATCCAAGCGGTTTTCAACCCACACTGGTTCGGACCTCCACCCCGTGTTACCGGGGCTTCATCCTGGCCAAGACTAGATCACACTGGTTTCGCGTCTACCGCATCATACTGAATCGCCCATTTCGGACTTGCTTTCGCTGCGGATACGTTCCTGAAGAACTTATCCTCGCATGATACGAGTAACTCGTTGGTTCATTAAGCAAAAGGCACGCAGTCATCCTCCATAACCGGCAAGCCGGTCATGGCAGACTCCTACCGTTTGTAAGCAGACGGTTTCAGGTACTATTTCACCCTCCTGTAAGGAGTGCTTTTCACCTTTCCCTCACGGTACTTGTTCACTATCGGTCACGTATGAGTATTTAGCCTTACGAGATGGTTCTCGCAGATTCCCACAGAATTCCACTTACTCCGTGGTACTCGGGATACTTTCGAGAGCTAAAATGTTTTCGTTTACATGGCTTTCACATTCTATGGCTGACCTTTCCAAGTCATTCAACTAACAAATTAGTTTCTTACTCTCTGGCTTACTGCAAATCAGCCTGAAAGTCCCACGACACCTCTGATGCAAGGATTGCAGTCTTTAACACATCAGAAGGTTTAGGCTCTTTCCGTTTCGCTCGCCGCTACTCAGGAAATCACTATTGTTTTATTTTCCACTAGGTACTTAGATGTTTCAGTTCCCTAGGTTAGCTCTGCTATACCTATGTATTCAGTATAGAGTATACAGACATTACTCTGTATGGATTGCTCCATTCGGACATCCCCGGGTCTAAGGTTGCTTCCACCTATCCGAGGCTTATCGCAGGTAACCACGTCCTTCATCGCCTATCCGTGCCAAGGCATCCACCGTATGCTCTTAGTAACTTAACCAAAAAATCTTTATCGATACAGATAGAAATTACGCATCGATAAACTTGTTTTGTTTTACGGAAAAAAATATACTTACTTATTAAAAGAACTTTGTATTTTATCTAATAAGGCACCATGAAGATGCCAAATCATTGTGGAGCTAAGCGGGATCGAACCGCTAACCTCCGCCTTGCAAGGGCGGCGCTCTCCCAGTTGAGCTATAGCCCCTAACTCAGTTGTATGAATCTTTTGAATCTCTTTTGTTAGAGCATGTCTTATAAACGTGGGCCTAAGTGGAGTTGAACCACTGACCTCACGCTTATCAGGCGTGCGCTCTAACCAACTGAGCTATAGGCCCAACTTATTGGTATACTCATAAATTAACCTGCAGCCGTTTGTTGATATTATTCGACTGCAGGTCGAATATAAAATTAGAGTGTGCGTAAATCTTCCGAGAAAAAAACTAAATTGATTCTCTTTAGAAAGGAGGTGATCCAGCCACACCTTCCGGTACGGCTACCTTGTTACGACTTAGCCCCAGTCACTGGTTTTACCTTCGGCGCTTATTAAAGGCGACTTCGGGTACCCCCAGCTTCCATGGCTTGACGGGCGGTGTGTACAAGGCCCGGGAACGTATTCACCGCGCCGTGCTGATGCGCGATTACTAGCAATTCCAGCTTCATGGAGTCGAGTTTCAGACTCCAATCCGAACTGAGACCACTTTTTAGGGATTGGCTCGACCTCGCGGTTTTGCAGCCCTTTGTAGTGGCCATTGTAGCACGTGTGTGGCCCTAGGCGTAAGGGCCATGCGGACTTGACGTCATCCCCACCTTCCTCACTACTTGCGTAGGCAGTCTCCTTAGAGTGCTCGACATTACTCGGTGGCAACTAAGGACAAGGGTTGCGCTCGTTGCGGGACTTAACCCAACACCTCACGGCACGAGCTGACGACAGCCATGCAGCACCTGTACAAGTTCGCCTTGCGGCACCCCGACTTTCATCAGGATTAACTTGCTTTTCAAGCCTAGGTAAGGTTCTTCGCGTTGCATCGAATTGAACCACATGCTCCACTGCTTGTGCGGGCCCCCGTCAATTCCTTTGAGTTTCAACCTTGCGATCGTACTCCCCAGGTGGAATACTTAATGCGTTAGCTGCGACACTGAGTTTTTACACCCAACGTCTAGTATTCATCGTTTAGGGCGTGGACTACCAGGGTATCTAATCCTGTTTGCTCCCCACGCTTTCGTGCTTTAGTGTCTGTACCGGACCAGTTGACCGCCTTCGCCACTGGTGTTCTTCCTGATATCTACGCATTTCACTGCTACACCAGGAATTCCATCAACCTCTTCCGTACACAAGTTCTGTAGTATCAAAGGCAGTTCCAGAGTTAAGCTCTGAGATTTCACCTCTGACTTACAAAACCACCTGAGCACCCTTTACACCCAGTAAATCCGGACAACGCTCGCCCCCTACGTATTACCGCGGCTGCTGGCACGTAGTTAGCCGGGGCTTACTCTAAGGGTACCATCAAACTCCACAGAGTGGAGGTTTTTTCCCCTTCTACAGAAGTTTACAAGCAAAAGCCCGTCATCCTTCACACGGCGTTGCTGCTTCAGGATTTCTCCCATTGAGCAATATTCCTTACTGCTGCCTCCCGTAGGAGTCTGGACCGTATCTCAGTTCCAGTGTGGCTGATCATCCTCTCAGACCAGCTAACCATCGAAGACTTGGTGGGCTATTACTCCGCCAACTATCTAATGGTACGCAGGCTCATCTCTAGGCCCCGAAGGTTTAACAGCAGTTTGATGCCAAACCGCTGCTTCATCTGAAATTATCCCCGATTTCTCGGGGTTATGTCAGACCTAAAGGCAGATTACCTACGCGTTACTCACCCGTGCGCCACTCTCCTCGCAGTATTGCTACCGCGATTCAAGTTGACTTGCATGTATTAGGCACGCCGCCAGCGTTCGTCCTGAGCCAGGATCAAACTCTCCGTAGTAAATTATTTTAAAAACGTTGAGTCTGATTTAGTTTTGTTTTAACTCAGAAGAATTTACGCACACAAACTCTATGTTTGTGTGAAAATTTATTGAAAGAACAAAAAATTTGATTGGACAACAAATATAACTGTTTATGTTTTTATTGTCAAGGTCTAAAGTAAGTTTTTATATGATAATTACTTAGGTCAGTTGAGGTGAAGGATTCATTAACTAAAATTACTTTTTCGTTAATCCCTTTTTTAAACTTGTACTACTTTAACATCGTGTCTGCTTTGTGAAGTTCCGTTTTCTGTTGCTTCGCTCATCGCAGCCTTTAGACTATTTGTACTATGTTAATAGAACCAATAAACAAACTTAACAGAAATCTCAATAATATACAATTACTAAAATTTTGCTATTGCTTTTAATTTTAACGGTTTTTTGTATTGAGACCAAAACTTATAACATCATGCACCAATTCTAAAGTTTCAATCATGAAAAAAATTATTTATTTTGTATTAATATACCAAATTAAATAGTAACAGCATATTACAGGTTACTGTGTATTATTAATTTACAGGTTGCTGAAGAAGGGCTGCTCTATTCGTTTTTAGTTTAATGTTTTATTAAATTTATTTGTTTTGAACTCTTAGAAATTAATTTTATAAATCATGGATAATTTATTTTTAGTACTTAGTTTATTTCTTCCGAGATTAACATTAATAATTTACTTTTTCTTTTTTCACATCCCGCCAAATAATGTACCTTTCATAGGCGATATTTTACTTGGTGTATTTTTGCCGCGTGTGCTTGTTGTAATATATATCGCAGATAATTTAGGCACAGGGAGTCCCTGGTTCTGGATACATATTGTTGCTGCTGTAGTTGTGTATTTGTTCTCAGCTAATAAGGGAAATAAACGCTGGAGGAAGAACAGGTAGCAAATAATAAATATCAGATAACAGTAAGCGGTTACAAGCTGTAATTTGTAATTTACTATTTGATATTGAAGAAAAATAAATGCTGTATCTAAAAACTTCCGGGTTAACTAGAGTTGATAAGGGTTACGTGGTTAATTGCAAGTCAGGTGTTATTAATTAAGCTTACCCGGCAATTGTAATTCATTTGAACTAATTTCAGTGACTCCTTGCCTGACAATTATTATTAACTTTCAATCCTTTAAACGGCATCCTTCATGCATTAACTTTTATTTCTCCTTCTTCAACTTTTAACTCACCATTGTATGGTTGTATCATATCCATGCTATGGTTCATTTCATTATAAAGATAATCAACTGCTTCGTCATATTTTAATAAAGCGAGACTTCTTTTATATGGAATTTGTCTAACTGCCGGAGGGGGTTCGGTAGTTATAATAGAATAAAAATTCTGTCCCTGCAAATTAATAAAAATTCCCGGTGCAAAGAAGAAAGGTTCATCCGGAATGCTTATGTGAAAAGGAGTATTCCGCTTAATTTTATTTTCCTTCTTCCATTTTTTAACATCCGGCGGATCATCTTCGGGTTTGCGGTATTCGATGAAACTTGTCATTGGAATAAGACAGCGTGACCTCTCGAAAATAGTCTGCCATCTTTTTTCTTTCTTAATGGTTTCAATCCGGCTATTAAAAATAATAGGGGATTTTTCGCTGAATTTTATTCCCCAGTTCATCAAGGTCAGCAGCGGTTTATCTTCTTCTTTAACCATAACAGGGGAATCATTGGTCAAACGGACATTATTATTTATATCCGCATCTTTAATTGCCTCATCAATTTTTACATCAATATTTTTTTCCTTAAGTTTCTTTTTTATTTTCTTAAGGTCGGTGTAAATATTAAAGAATGCACACATTATTGTTATGTCCTCTGAACTTAATTATTATAATAAAAATAAAACTTAAATACTGTATTAAAGTTGCATTTCTTTTAATTCATAAATTATGAAACGAATTTATTTTATGGAATTGGTTGTATTTTTTTAACTTCCTCGATTTTAACATTTTTATCTTTTCCAAAGTATTTATCATAAAGCTGGCTGCCTTGCCAAAATCCACCAATTAAGATACATATAGCTACAACCATAGCCCAAAATTTCTTATACCATTTTTTCTTTTTAAATATTTGGCCCACTGGAGGATTAAAAACATTTCTTTCATCTTCTCTTTCTATTCCATTTAATAACTCCTTGACATTATAAGAGATATCAATTTTACCCACAAAATATTCTTTCTTATTTGCTTTTTCATAACCGATCAATTCTTTGTATTCTACGGTAATATCCTCTCCACCTGGCAAAGGTATTAATTCAGCAGCATCAATTTTTTTAAAACTCTTATTAATTTCCCTTAAATTATGCCTTATAACTGAAAAGTAATCTCTTTTTTGCTCTCCCTGTACCCATATAAATATTTTTTTCTCTTCTTCATCTGCAATTATCAAAGCAATTGAACTAAACCCATCATTTTCTATAACAAGACCTGTTCTCCATCTTAAATCCTTTTTTATATCATTATTCATCTTAACAATAAATCTCGGCATTATTGATTTAGGTAGGAAGTCATACTTAAATAGGAATTTAAGTGAATTATGATAATTAAATTCGAATTGGGGTTCATCAACTCCTAAAAGATCTGGTATCAAAATTGTATTATTCTTAACTAAATAACATAATTCGAACTTTTTCATTATTTCTATAATGTAATTATATTGATTGGCAGGATATAAGTCAGGATCATCTAATATCGAATTTAATTGTCGAATATCCAAGATACCTCTTGAATCAGATAACATTTCTGAATTTAATATTCTATATACTGCCGTTGTAAGCCATATGGGATTTATTACATTAATATCTCTTAAAGGTAAATCTTTAAAATGAAGAACGACACCTAAATCATGTAAATACCCAAGTAAAGTGTTTTTTGCAGAAGATTCGGTAATGTTTTCATTTTCGCACAATGAAAGATAGTTCTCTAATGTTAGGTAATTGTCTTTCATATCTGACAGACATTGTTTTACTTTAAACCATTTCTTAGGCCATTGTGTGGTTAATAGTTTTACTTCCATTATATATTTTGCCAGACCTTCTTTTAATTCTTCTAAACCTTGACACCTTGCACATGAGATTTTGTAAAAACCTTTTACATTTTTATATTTTTCCTGAAGAAATCTCCTGTTGACATCAAACGTGGGATTTTCATCAATTTTGTTTAAAACAATTAATATTGGTGAATCGCCTCCAAAGCTTTCAATATGTTTCAGCCAATATTCAGTTTTTTCATCTCTTCTGCCATCAAGAACAAGAATATAAAAACTTCTTTCGGAAAGAAAAAATTGATGTGTTGCATGCATTATTTCTTGTCCGCCAAAATCCCAAAAATGTGCGGTAATATCCTGTTCCTCTGATTTAATGCTTAAATTTCTAATATTTATTCCGTGGGTCGATAGTTCATGTTTATTAAATTCTTCTCCTTTTAATTGTTTTAATAAAGAAGTTTTTCCTGCTCCGCCGTCACCTACTAATAATACCTTGACTTCGTTCAGAGGTAATTCCCCTTCTTCTAATATGGATCCCAAATAAGTTCTTATTGCCTCTAAACCTTGTTTAATGATTTCAGGTGGAGGTTTTATTATTGAATTACCATTTAAATCCAAATAAGTTAAATTCTTTAACTCTTTTAGAAATGATGCATTAGTTATATTGTTACTGCTTAAATTCAATGAAGTTAAATTCTTTAACTCTATTAAAGAGGATGCATTAGTCAAACCGTTACCACTTAAATTCAAATAAGTTAAATTCTTTAACTCTTTTAGAAATGATGTATCTTTTATTCTGTTTCCGTTTAAATTCAATGAAGTTAAATTCTTTAACTCTATTAAAGAGGATGCATTAGTCAAACCGTTACCACTTAAATCCAAATAAGTTAAATTCTTTAATTCTCTTAGGGAAGATATATCTATAAATTGGTTGTTACTTAAACTCAATGAAGTTAAATTCTTTAGATCTCTAAGAAAAGAACAATCTATCAATCGATTACCACTTAAATCCAAAGAAGTTAAATTCTTCAACTCTTTTAGAAATGATGTATTTTTTATTCTGTTTCCGTTTAAATTCAATGAAGTTAAATTCTTTAACTCTTTTAAAGAAGATAGATTAGTCAAACCGTTTCTACTTAAATCCAAAGAAGTTAAGCTCTTTAACTCTCTTAAAGATGATACATTAGTTATATTGTTATTACTTAAGTTCAATGAAGTTAAATTCTCTAACTCTTTTAAAGAGGAAACATTTTTTAATATGTTATTGCTTAAATTTAAAGTGGTTAAACTTTTCAAATCTTTTAATAAAGAAGCATCAGTAAATCCGTTATAATACAAATCCAAAGAAGTTAAATTCTTCAGTTCTTTAAGTGCGGAAACATCTGTTAATCTGTTACCACCTAAATCCAAAGAAGTTAAATTCTTTAGCTCTTTAAGTGCGGAAATATCTGTTAATCTGTTACCGCTTAAATTCAAAGTAGTTAAATTCTTCAACTCTTTTAGAAAAATAATATTTCCTAATGAACTGTGTTTTATATCCAAGGTTTTTAGACGTTTAAGTTGACTTACAAAGGATATTATATATTCTAAATCCATAAAAAATAGATTCGTAAATAAAATCGAGGATATGTAATCTTCTTTATCAATTTCGTAATATTGAAAGCCTGATATTTTTTCTTGATTTTTATTTAACTTTATTATTTGCTGCCCTATAAGTTCTTCAATCTTATAAATTAAATTTATTTCTTCTTGCATAATTATTTTCCTTTAACTAACTATCTATAAATTATATACTTTTTTCATAAAAACAAACACAGTTTAAGGGAAATAAAAAAAGGGCATAAAGCCCTTTTATTAACTTAATAAATCGCTTTATGCCTCCTGTGGTGCCCTCGGTACTGCACCGTACTGCTCCACTAATAAGTTATCATAATAATCTGCATACCTGAATAAATCCTTAAAAGTTGCAAGCCCTGTTTCATAAGTCAGGTATTGGTCAAATATTAATGTGGAGAGAATTATATCCTGGTTATTTACGCTGAACATTACATCTTCCAGGTCATAATTCTGGCGAAGAAGGAGTTCATAAATAGCTCCTATATTTGTTTTTGGCAGCGTACAAATAAAGCAATCACCTATTATAAAACCGTTTTCCTGGTAGCTTATGTAAATATTTGCACTTCCTTCCTGAATTTCCCATCTGTAAGGGCCGCGGCGTGAAAGCTTCACATCTTTGCCAAGCTGTTCAAGAATTGTTTCGATAATTGCAGCGGCACCGACGGGTTTGTATTCTTCTTCCTTTTTAATTGCGGGCAGCTCAACTTTTGCACCGCAGAAAGGACAATACTCACCTTCAATATTTTCAGGTGTAACCATATTGGAACATGAAAGGCATCTTGTTACAACTTTGCCGTAGTATGGCAGGTATTCATCAAGCGATTCAATTAAATATTTTACAGGTAAAGCAAAGCCAAGATTATCTCCGCCTGCAATGATGAAAGTATTTACACCAACAACCTCGCCATATTTATTTACCAAAGGCCCGCCGCTATTGCCGGGGTTAATTGCCGCATCTATCTGTATATAACTTATGCCGCGCTGTAACCTTTCTGCTTTTGATACAATGCCTTCGGTAGCTGTATAATTCAATCCGTAAGGATGACCGATAGCAATAACCTGGTCGCCGTCGTGAACGGGATGCTCGGTCTGCAGATGAACTTCCGGTAAGTCTATTCCTGCCGGGGCAGCTATGAAAGCCAGGTCATACTTAGGGTCATTGAAATAAACCGGCGCCATTACCTTTTGAAAATTTTTCCCGCTGATAACTACCTCAAAATTGCCTTTGACTACATGGTCATTTGTTACAATTATATTCCTGTCTTTTAAATAGAATCCTGTCCCTGTACCCTGCGGTGTTGCTATCTGAATTATGATAGGCTGAAATTGATTTATTATTTCTTGTGCATCCATATTATGGCTATAATTATTAATATTTTAAATTTTGTATTTCTGTAAAATATGTTCTTAAGAAATCGAGCATTGTATCAAACTTTAAATTATCCGTATTGAACTTTAGCTCCGGAAATTGTTCTAATCCTGATTTAATTATCTCATTTATCTTATCTTTAACAAGCTGTTCGTTGAATTTCTTATTTTCCTTATCGTAATATTTTTCAGGAATTCCCATTTCAATATAGAAATCCTGCTCTATTATGTTGTACAGCAGGTTAAACAGCTTCAATGTCGGCTTTGCCAGCCCGAAAGTAAACAGGCAGTATCCTGTAATGTATTCATATATAGTAACGGCTATATCTTCGTATTTATTTTCCGCATACCACTTTACATTATTCAAATTGCTGTTAAATACATCTGTAACCTGCGGATGGTTTGCCGGGTTTGCAATTCCAAAAGTTGATTTAACCTTATACAGGTCCTCAATTATCTTTTCTTTTGGCTTTTCAAGTAGTTTCTGCAGGTCCTGCTTCATATTCCTGTTTTTTTCTTCAAATGGCTTATTGTCGCGTGTAAAATATGTAAAGCTTATCTTTTCAAGGTCATTCATCAATGTTCCTTCCGGAGTGATAAGATAATCTATCTTATAAAGTAGGTTCAGAAGTATGTAAGAAATGCCGCCTGAAAATGTATCTTCTTTTAAAGAAGAAACTCTTGTTAAAGTATCGGTTAGCCATTTATTAAAATATTTATACTTTATCTCTTTTTCCTCATCAGTAATAGATTCTGAATTGAAATCAGCAGGTTTTAGCATAGCAAAATCATCTATAAGAATATCATCCTGTTTATCTGCCCGTATAGCCAGCTCTTTCAAAGCATAATAAAGCTTACGCGGAGAGCCGTCCGGTATGCTGCTGTTGAATTTTATTACTATCCTGCTATCTTTTAAAGCAAAACGGTTATAATAAAGAGAGTAGTTCATTTCCATTAAACGGCGCATAAAAGCAACGCTCAGCTTTTCAAATTCCGCTACAGGTGCTTCGGCTGTTATTTTGTTTTCCGTTATGGTGCCATTTATAACTTTTGAACCCTGGAAAAAATGGAAATCAATGCGGCCATTCTCCCTTGTGTAAATAACATTATTTAATGAATCATCATTTAAATAAGTAAAAAATGCAGCGTAAGAATCGAAGTATTTTTTTTCTTCGAAAAATTTTTCGCTGTCACTCCATGCATTAACTTTAACTTTTGGTTTAAAGCTATCGCTGAATCTTCCAAATGTTGGTGACATATTTTTTTGAGAAAGTTTAAGATAGTAAAATAGTGGATTGTGGAATTTTATTCAATGAACAATCAGGAGTTTATAAAGTTTATAAAGTTTATAAAGTTTATAAAGTTTATAAGGTTTATAAGGTAAGTGAATAGAGTGTATAGAGCTGAAAGATACAATCACGTAGTGATTGCCCATATTAGAAATTATTAGTGTTTATCCGGAAATTCTACGGAGTTCCCCTAATTCTCATTTAACTGAGCTTAAAACTGCAGTTGAAATAAATTAATTCAGGAAGAAATTTTTTATAATCTGAACCGGTAAGATAAAGTTACCCCACCTGAAAAAGCTCTCTTTGTCCCGTCATAATTTGTATCACGCTTGAGCAAAGGCAATGCTGCAAATCCGGTTACATCAATCCGGTTTGTGAGCATATATGAAATCTGTCCAACCAGGTTAACCTGGAAGAAATCGCTGTCTGCGGCATCTTCAAATACTTCGGGATTTGAATTTGGTACTCTTATTGATGATTGCTTGATGCGTTTTATACCCAGCACTTCTGCTTTTACATTCAATTTATCAAATTGCATGTTATACCCGGCTCTGAACATCAGGTCATCTCCTCTTTTGAGACGGGTGACATTGTTGCTGCTTCTACCGAAAGGTTTTTGATATGCAATACCCGCATTAAAGTTATTGCCAAGCAGACCAATACCGACCAGGAGGTCGTTTGTTCCAAGCCCGGGCTGGTATGCCTGCGGGAGTGAATCACCTGCATTTACACTGCCTGTTGCAAATTTACCGCCGATTGTTAATGATATTGCCACAATTCCTTCTATCGGGAAAAGCATTGTTCCAAGAACACTCAGGTCACCCGGACCAGATGCGTCTCCTGACGGACCTGTGTTGTAGCTAAAAGGCATACTTGCTGTAACACCCCAAAACTTAGCAATCTGGAATTCAGCATCAAGCTTAATTGTATTATAACTAATATCATCAGGGTCACCGCTTCTGCCCAAAACATATCCTAAAGAAATGTTGCTGTTGTTTTTCCGGAAAAGTTCGTTTGTCTTTTTACCTATTATGCAAACACCGGCATCAGAACATTGAGAAAAAGATTCGATATTACAAATGAACATTAATACTATAACTGGTATGACAATTATTATTTTCATATAAAAGAATTTTTGATTTATATATATAATAAACAAATGCCTGTTTTAGTTTCGTTTACGCCCGGACAAATTGACAGATTCCTTAAATAATTTATTTACTGACTGTTTCAATAGCTTTTTCTAGCTGAATATCTCTGCCTTCTTTAACGGATTGAATAGTTCTTTGAACGGGAATAGTAGGCTGTATTCCCACACCATGATGCTGGGAGCCATCATGTTTTATGACTTTCATGCCTGTCCATGTAATTTCATAACCGCCCGGCAAATTCATTTTGTTAACATTACCATTAGTACCTGCAGTTGGCTCTCCGATTATTTCACCCAGCTTATAGTATTCCACAATGCCCATAATACTTTCCGCATAGCTTATTGCTCTGCCATCAGTGATGAAAGCGATTTTTGCATCAAAATGAGGTAAAAGAGGTTTAACATCCCATCTACCACTTGTATTGTAATAGGTATTGCTTTGATCGGGATATAAATATAATGGTTTCATCCACTGTGCAGATGTGACATTTTCTTTTATCAAATGTTGTATAAAAACATGAGAAATTTTTACCGGATAACCTCTCATATTAAAGATTATACCTTTTGCTTTTGCAAGCATCACTATAGCATTGTTAAAATCATAATCGTTGATTCTGGTCAGGTCAACGTAATAAATTCCGGGCTGTTTTTCTTCTATGACATTTGTGGTCTCGGGTCTGTTTACATTCATTAAAGTCCTTTTAATTTGTATATCATAAATTTTTCCATCTCTTTTTATTTTGAGCTTCAATTCAGTGTTTTTATCACCTGACAACAGCCGCATAGGTGAATTTTGCAAGCCATATAAGTTATAGCTGTTCCTTTTCCACCGCATTGTAGCTCCTGAAACGTACTGCTCTTCATTTTTCAATGCATCAATTGCCGGTACACCATTTACTTCAGCGACAATATCACCTAATTGCAGTTTGTCTTTTGCTTTGTCATACACGTAGGTTATAACAAGGTTGTTCTCTATCCATTGCCAGAAAAAAGGAGGAAAGTAATAATTGTAGATATCGGACGAATGGCTAACAGTTATATGCCCATCATCTAGCTTAGCGGTAAATTTCTTTAAAATGTTCAGAAATTCATATTCGGTTGTGTCTTTATATGCTTCACTAAGTGCGGGGCGGAGTGTTGTATTCCAATCCAATTTTATTTCCTCAAAATAAGGAAAGAAATGCTGGAATATATTCCAGCAAATTACAATGTCGCCTAGCCTTACATACCTGTCTTTTGCAGTAATTTCTTCGGGAATTGCAGAATTTATACTATCAAAAAAGCTCTTTATCTTAGCTGTATCACTGTGTGGAAGCGTACCACCGGTATCTTTATATAATGCTAATGGCATAGAAATGGATAATTCTGAGCTTATACCGGCTTTAAACAGTTCATCAGGTTTGGGGAATTTTTGAACCGTTTTGAATATATCGGTGTCCGATTCAATTTTATTTATACCGCATACACTTTTATAAATATTATTAGATGTATTAAAATCACCAATTCCCGTTACACCGTAATGTTTCCAGATGACAACTGTCAGACCGGAGGTATCGGCGGGTATAAACGGTTTATCATCAATCATTTCGCCTTTTACATGTATCTTCAATAAAGGAGCGACGGGAAGAAATATTTCATTAAGCTTTGTTTTTAGCTCTCCGGCATCTTTTGCATCTTCAATATATTTTACTCCATATATTGCAAATTTTTTCCAGTCTGTTTGTGCTGCTTCATCACCCGGGTAGAAAAATCTTATATAACCGTATAACTTTGTTAAAGCGGAAATGTTTTCTTTCTGCTGTTCTGTTATTTCTTTATACTCTGTGGTCTCTTTATAAATTTTCTTCTCCGGAGAAATGTTTTCAGTAGTTTTCTGGCAGGAAAAAAGAAGAACAGCTAAAATAAGAATTATAGTGTGCCTCATATTTTTAATATTATTTATCAAGATATATAAAAACGTATGATTTTTCAATTGTTTAATTGAACTAAATTGGCTTTTTACGAATTTATTTAGTAAGAAAAGCGCTAATTATTTCAGGAAATAATCATTATGTAAAAAATCCATTTTCAGGAACGAGCACAGGATAATTTTAAGTTAATTGCGTAACCGGGAAAAGAGTTTTTCTGGTTTAATAAGTTCTTTTTTTTAAATTGTACTTGAATATGAACTTTAGTAAGTTTATTGTGAATAACTAATTTTTCTAAAAATGAGAACAAAAAAAATATTACAATTAGGATTTTTAATATTACTTGCATTTTCGCTCAACGGATGCAGCTATAACACGCTGATTCAAATGGAAGAGCAGGTGAACCAGGCATGGTCACAGGTAGAAAACCAATACCAGCGCCGGGCAGATCTTATTCCAAATCTTGTAAAAACTGTGCAGGGATATGCAGAATTTGAAAAAGGAGTATTGACAGAGGTGACTGAATTACGCTCCCGGGTCGGGCAAACACGTATAACTGCAGATGACCTGTCCGATGAAGATAAGTTCAGAAAATTCCAGGAAGCACAGGACCAGCTCTCAGGTGCTCTTTCGCGATTGCTTGTTGTTGCAGAAAATTATCCTCAGCTTAAAGCAAACGAGGGTTTCCTTTCTCTTCAAACACAGCTTGAAGGTACAGAAAACCGCATTTCCGTTGAAAGAAAGAAATTTAACGAGTCGGTTCAGGTGTATAATACAAAAATCAAAAGTTTTCCTACGTTAATTACAGCAAAGATCTTTGGTTTTAAAGACAAACAGTATTTCAAATCGGCACCCGGAACTGAAAAACCACCAGATGTGAATTTTGACTTCAATAAAAAATAGTTTTAAAAACAAATATTATCAAATTTATTAAAAAATCTGATTGTATATATTATACAATCAGATTTAAAATTTTTTAATTTTATATAACGATGCAAGCAGTAATAATGGCAGGCGGGTTTGGCACAAGATTAAGACCATTAACTTCCAATATCCCAAAGCCAATGACACCTTTATTAAACAAGCCCATCATTGAGCATATTATCGGCTTATTAAAAAATCATAATATAACAGACCTGATATTGATATTATATCACCAGTCAGAAATAATAAGAAATTATTTTAAAGACGGCTCGGAGTTTGGAGTAAAAATTCAGTATGTAAAGCCCGATGCTGATTACGGAACAGCAGGCGCGGTGCACTGTGCTCATCCTTATATTAAAGACAGGTTTATTATAATAAGCGGTGATGTAGTAACTGATATGGATATAACCCGTGCTATTAATTTTCATATTAAAAAGGGTTCTCTTTCCACTATTGTACTTACACATGCAAAAAACCCGCTGCAATTCGGAATTGTATTAACCGATAAAGACGGAAAAATAAATAAATTTTATGAAAAACCAACCTGGAGTGAAGTTTTCAGCGATACCATTAATACAGGAATATATATTCTTGAAAAACAGGCACTTGAGATAATACCAATTGCCCGTCCTTCTAATAAACAGGATATAGATTTTTCAAAAGATTTCTTTCCTTATCTCCTGCATAATCATCTGCCCTTGTATGGTTTTGCGGAATATGGTTACTGGAAAGATGTCGGCAGCCTGGAAGATTATATATCAACAAACCTTGACGCATTAAAAGGCAGGGTAAAGCTTGCATCACTAAAAGATGCCGCAAAAAACAGTAATGTAATAGGAAAGAATTGTAAAATTGCAAAAACCGCTGAACTTATTAACACGGTGATAGGAAACAACTGCTCGATCGGACAGAATGTCAGGTTAAGAAATTGTGTGCTCTGGGATAATGTAACAATTGAAGATAATTGTAAGCTGACAAATGATGTTTTATGCAATGATGTAAAGATAAAACAAAATTCGCACATCCAGGATAATGTATTTATAGGAGATAAAGTAGTAGTTGGAAGCAATGTACTGATTAAGTCTGATATAAAAATTTGGCCGCAAAAAGTAATTGACGGGAACTCTGTAGTCCAAAAAAATCTTATCTGGGAAGACAGGTGGAAAGATTCTCTATACACCGATTCCCGAATAACAGGATTAGCAAATATTGAGATAACGCCGGAATTCGCTGCAAAGCTGGGAATGATTTTCGGCATTTATGCCGGTATCAAAAGCAGGATAATTGTATCAAGAGACACTGATAATTTATCAAGAATGATAAAAGGTGCAATCATGAGCGGGTTAATGTCCAGCGGAATAATAGTGATTGATTTGCAGACAACCCCAATCCCCATAGTAAGACAGGAATTAAAGGCAGGAAAAGGCTCGGGCGGTATTTTTGTTCGAAAATCCCCGTTCGATGCATCAAAATGTGATATTATTTTTTTCGATTCCACCGGTAAGGATCTTTCAAGTACCAAGACAAAAACAATTGAAAAAATGTTTTTTTCTGAAGATCACAGACCTGTTCCTTTTCAGAATATTGGTTCTATGGTATTTCCTGAAAGAACCTATGAGAGCTATAAGGCTCATTTCATGGCAAATATTAATAAGGAGCTTATAAATAAAAGAAGATTTAAAGTCGTAATAAATTATTCTCATGGAATTACTTCTTCAATATTCCCTCTGATACTGGGCGATTTTAATCTTGAAATGGTCTCGCTGGATACGCATTTAAATCCGTTAAAACAAACGAGAACGCTTGAAGAATTTAACAATGCGCTTAAACAACTTTCTTATATTGCAACATCATTAAAATATGATGCAGGGTTCCTTATAGATGCCGGCGGCGAAAAGATATTTATGGTCGATGATTCAGGTAAGCTGATAAATTCGGACAGGTTCTTAAGCATTATTATAAATTTGTATCTGAGCTTAAATCCGTCAGTTAAAAAAATTGCAGTGCCAATACAGGCATCAAGTGAGATTGATATGGTTGCAAGCAGGTACGGAACTGAGATAATCCGTGTTAAAGATTCACATTTTGCTATGATGAACGCCTCGGAACAACCGGATATCGACTTAGTCGGCGGTACAAAAGGAGGTGTAATATTTCCTAAATTCCTTTTTGCAACAGATGGTATGTTTTCAATAATCAAAATACTAGAGATGCTGGCAGCTTCAGGGAAAAGTTTAAGCCAGATAGATAAGGAAACTCCTAAGCTCTTTATGGCTAAAAATAATATTTACTGTTCAAAAGAGCAAAAAGGAAAGATAATGAGAAAGCTTGTAGAGGAATCCGAAGGTACAAAACGGGATTTAATTGACGGAATAAAAATTCATTTTGATCATAACAAATGGGTGCTTTGCATACCAGACAGCGAAAGAGAAATTTTCCATGTAAATGCAGAAGGAAAAACCCGTAAAACCGCTGAGAAACTTGTAAAAGAATATTCAAACAAAATAAATTACTACAGGGATAATTTATAATAATTGAAAAAAAACCATTACATTTTAATTCTTTTATGCACTTAATGCCATAAATGGAAAAAATTTTTACCAATTATAACGGCACCAGAAATAATGGCAATAACTTAAGTCAGCATAAATTCGATTACAAGTATTCGGAAGCACTTATTACTGGTAGTATTGCAATTTCCTTAAGAACAAAAGTTCTTGCTTTTTCTATCTTTCTTTATTACTTCATTGAAAATGGAACACTCGGGCTGTTCTCTGAAAAATCTTATATGGTTTTCCGGGGTATGCGGCTATCGGACTTAATTTTATATGCTCTGGTTGGATATACTGCCTTTTGCTTTAGAGAATATCAAGACCTGTTCAAAAGCAAGATTTTTCTTATGGTCAAGATTTTCCTTTTATATCTTGTTTTGGAATTTTTTATAAGTGCCATCAGATATAAGTTCAATATAATTGAATATTTTTTCCGTTTAAAAGGTGTATGGTCTTCTTTCCTTATCTTTCCTTTTATGTTATTGATAAAAAGAGACGGGCTTGTGTTTCTTGCGAAATTAATATTTCCTGTAGCAATAGTTTCAAATATTTTATATATAATGACTGCTTTGACAGGAAATCTTTATTTACCTGATGTAACTATCATATTACAACGCCTGCCGGGAGATATGGAAGTATTCCGGGTATTCGGCGGAACATTCTTCGGTGAACTCTTCTTATTTGGATTTATTTACTATTGGATGTGCAGGAAATTCAGATGGTATCAATTATTTTTAGTTATATTTTTTTCCATACCGCATATACTTGCTTTTGGACGAGGTGCATGGACCAATATAGTATTTACAATTTTTGTTATAATATTTCTGCAATTCTTAAAGAAAAAGAATTTCAGAATAATTTTCAGGCAAGGTATTATTATTACACTGTTGGCAATTGCACTTATTATATGCTTTATAAAATTTGTTCCCCGTTCAGATTACTATATTGATGCTTTGGGTGAAAGGATTTTACAGGGCAAAGATGATGTTACTTATGGCGAAGGCACATATGGCACAAGACTTGACCTTCAAAACGGTTCACTTGTAAACTTATGGTATAACAGTAACTGGTTCCTCGGTATTGGAATGCATCCCATGTGGGTTAACAGACCTGAAACAAGGGAAGAGCAAGTATATTACGGTGCTTTTTCCGATGTCGCCTGGCCTAGTGTTCTTGCAGCATATGGCTTGATTGGATTAGGACTTGCAATTTCAATACAATTTAAATATATCAAAACAGCTTACAAGCTGCTTAAGAAGATAAAGGAAAATAATATTTATACACTTATATTAACTATAATGTTTGCGAAAATGGTATTTGATACTTTTATATCGTATTCCTTTTTGTTTACCAGCATTTCATTATGGGGATTATATTTGTCACTCAATTTCTATTTTCCTGCTTTTATATACCTGTATGAAAAACATAAAACTGATGAAAAAAATATTAACGAGCCAAATATCATTTTAAAAGACAGGTATAAACACAAATATAAATACGCAAATAATAAATCAATTCAATAAGAAATTTTTTTGGCTAAAATTGCTGTAAATAATCTAAGAGCTGTAAGGAACCAGCTTAACAAACCGGTCAGAGACGATAAGGCAAGCATATTTCTTAAAAGTTCTTTCGTAACCCCCAAAGCTAAAATTTTAGCCTGGTTTTTCTTTCTGGCATTTTTCTTCGAGAGCGGAACAATTGGACTGCTTCCGCAGCAGTTTTATTTCGTTTACAGGAATATCAGGATATCAGATTTAATTTTCTATAGCCTTATAGTTTACTCGCTGCTTAACTCAAAGGAATTTTACGTTTATTATAAAAGCAAAGTGCTTTTAATATTTAAGATATTGGCAGTATTTTTTATATTTGAGTTTATTGTAAGTTCAATATCATACAATTATAGTTTTATAGAATATTTCTTCCGGTTGAAATTTCTTTGGAGCTCTTTCCTCATATTTCCATTTCTGCTCCTGTTAAAAAGAAATGGTTTATGGTATTTGATAAAATTGATTATTCCTGTTGCAGTTGTTTCAAATATATTGTACATAATGACAGCATTAACAGGGCGTCCATTTTTACCGGATGTAGTTATAGCACTCCAGGATCTGCCCGGAGGACTTCAGGTTTACCGTGTATTTGGAGGTACATTTTGGGGAGAATATATTTTCCTCGGAATTATATATTACTGGGTTACAAATAAATTTAAGATGTACCTGCTGGCTCCGGTTATCCTTTTTTCATTACCCCATATTCTTGCATTCGGAAGAGGTGCCTGGATACACATGCTTTTTATTATTGTATTAATTTTTATCTGGAATATTTACAGAAAAAAGAATTTCAAAGTCTTTATTCGTCAGACCATAATTATAATAATATTCGGAGCAACAGTTTCGTTTGTTTTTTCAAAAGTTATCCCGGAATCCAATTATATTTATGAAGCTTTGGAAGCAAGAATAGAACAGGGCAAAGATGATTATGTTTATGACAAAGGAACATATGGAAGCCGTATGACAGCTTTAGCAGCACTCATAGAACTCTGGGAAAAAAGTAATTTGTTGTTTGGTGTTGGAATGCATCCTATGTGGGTAGTAAAAGCTCTTACAGTTGAAGAATCTTATTATGGCTGGGGATTTTCCGATATTAAATGGGCAGGAATACTGGCCGGGTACGGCCTGGTTGGGTTTGCATTGATCTTATTTTATCAAATCCAATATATTTATGCAACTACAAAAATTATGATTAAATATAAGACAGGCAATCTGTTTATATTTTTTATAATAATGTTTTTTTCTTCATTAATTTTCGACTCTGTTTTTAATTATAATTATAACCTTGTAACATTTGCAGTAAATGGCATCACTCCAACTATATCTTTTCTATCAGCTGTAACTGTATACTTGTTTGAAGAACTAAAAACGCAGAATGAAGAAAAAAGCTAATTTGTTATATGAATTTTCGCATCAGGAAAAAGTTTATTAGGTCCGGGAATATTATACAAATTGCCAAGCAGTCTACAGCCTAAAAATCCGATATATTGCCTGTAAATAAAGAAAGGGAACGGTGTATTGAAAGCCGGTGTATTGGCAACTTCAAGTTCCGGTTCTATAGTAATAAAATATCTATAATAGCCTGCTGCTAAACTAACAATATCCGGTTTTCCATTACCCGGACATCCGGGTTGAACCCAATCCTGCCCCGGAAAATTAAAGCCGGCATTCGGGCCTGCACATGGTCCCGTCCCATCTAAATCCGGAGCTGCAGGGTTATAAAATCTGCCCGCCGAATAATAAATTGGATTGGATGGTGATGAACTATCTGCTACCCATGCTTCATATACCCAGCCGTTTCCGGGAATAAGTGATATGCTTGGGTCCAGGCCTGAAGCATCACCTGCAACATTTGAAAGCCAGATACCCTTTAAACATTCAGGTTCAGCGGCTCCTGTAGTAGGTGTCTGTATAGTAAAATGCCCGGTCCAAACTGTGTAAAGATTTCTTCCGCCCGCGTCCAAAGCTAATGCATCTCCAATATATAAAGAACCATATACGCTGTCCTGGTTTGCACCAACCGGACCGGTAATAATTTTTGCTGAACTTGGAGCGAAATTTACATTTAAATTTTCTATAGATACAACTACATAATTTGCCCAGGAAAGTTTGGTGGTATCGCCATTGTACGTGAAGGTCATAGGCTGTCCGTTTAGATCAACCATACTCTTCCCATCCGGTCCAATGTTAAATTTTCCTAATGAATACCATGATTGAATACCTGAACTATCAAGCCGGAGCCATAGTTCATACACTCCGTCAACATTGGGATTTAAAGGCAATAAATTCTTTTGTGTAAATGTAATGATTCCATTTTGATGAACTAAATGGTTAACACCCGAATCATCACAAGACGATAAAAGAAATGCAGTAATTATTGTGAATATCACTACTCCAAAGTAGTTCTTTTTCATAGTAAATTGGTTATATTACTTTAAAACTATGAATAGCTAATAATAACTGCAAGTCTTTTTTTTTGCTTAAAAATAATTGTTAAATTTTTAAAATCCTTTTTTTTAAAAATTGAATGTGTTATTTTTTTAAATAAATAACACATTTAGTTCATTTTTTTATTAAAAATTTCAAAATACTTGCAAAAATCCTCGTTTTTAAAAGTTTTTTAATGCAAGTTTGCCAATATGAATTTCAATACCGGAATAGTAATATTCAATCCATTTGCTTTTGGCGGCTCACCTAAAAGATTCGCAAATCTTTTTAAAAATTTGAATAATAAATACCCGGGCAGGTTTTATTTGTTTATTGATTACAACTTATACCACCAGCTAAAAGAAATAATACCTGATATGCCTTTTGATGATATTTATATTATTAACTTAGAAGGTAAACAGCTTCCGACAAAAGAAGCTAATACCGGGAAAAAATATATAGGTCTGCTGCCCGACCCGCTGGTGATAGATAAACAACATTCTGTTCTGCGGAAAATTTACTGGTTTTATAAAAATAAAACTCAACAAAGGAATATATTTTACCAGTTAGAGTATTACAGAAAAAAACTTGATATAAAAGTGTTTAATGGTGTTTTCTCAGGTGTTTTACCTTTGGTTTTTTATTTGAAGAAAGAAGCACGTAAAGCAGCAGTCGTTTTTTCGGATATGGACAGCTGGTTCTCGGATGTTCACAGTGACATGAATAAGCTGTGGTATAGAAAGTACTATTCTTTTAATTATGCACTAGAAAATGCAGATGTAATTGATTTTTTAAGCCCGTACATTCTTGAAGGTGTAAAACAGAGGAATGTTAAGGTTAAAGAAGAATCAGTAGAAATTGCACCGTGTTCTTTTATAGATTATTCGAAATGCAAAGTAGAAGAAAAAGAAAAAATTGAAATTGCTTTTTGCGGAAGGTTGGAGCCGGATAAAAACCCTATGCTTTATCTTGAGGCGGCAAAAATTATTCATAAAAAATACCCTGAAGCTAAATTCCATTTATTTGGCGAAGGAAGCCTTGAAGCTGATGTTAAAGAATTCATAGTGAAAAATAGTCTGCAGGATTGTGTGAATTTCCGGTTTCATAATAACCCTCCCGAAATATTCAGCAGAACGGGTGTATTTGTAAGCTTACAGACCCACACAAATTATCCTTCACAAAGCGTGCTTGAGGCGATGGCGTGCGGCAATGCAATTATTGCAAGCAGCAGGGGAGATACTGAATTATTTATCAATCCGGAAAATGGAGTTCTTGTAGAGCTAAATGTAAATGATGTTGTATCAGCGCTGGAGAAATTGATAGAAAACTGGGGAAAAACAAAAGAAATGGGCTTGTATGCAAGGGAATATGCTAAACAAAACCATACTATTGATAAAGTATTGGAATATTATACCGGCCTTTACAAAAAAGCTTATCATAAGGTATTTAACATCCAATGAAAAAAGTTGGCGTAATACTTGTTGTTTACAATCAGAAAGATAATTTAAGACCACTCTATGAATCATTATGCAAACAAAGCTATAAAAACTTTACAGTTTATTTTATAGATAACAAATCGACGGACGGCTCATACGGGAGATCAATAGAACTAAATCAGCAATTTAATCTTGATATAAAATATATTTCACCGGGCTGCAATATGGGTTTTGCAAAAGGAAATAATATTGGTGCAGAAGAAGCAGTAAAGGATAAATGTGAATATTTATTTATACTTAATAATGATATAGAACTTGATGAAGATTGCCTTAAAAATTTAATTGAACTTGCAAATCAGGATGAAAAGACTGCAATAACTTCACCAATCATATTTTACGGTCCAATGGGGTGTGCTGAAAATGTAATACAGGAATACGGAAGCAGGGTAAACTTTCATTCATATCATATACACAGGAATTATCCCCGGAAAGTATTTGAAAAAAATAATGATAAAATTCCCGGAACAATGAATGTCAATTTTGTTTCAGGCGGCGCATTGCTGATTAAATCATCCGTTTATAAAAAAATTGGTTTGTGGGAAGAACGTTATTTTGCTTATGGTGATGAGATAGACCTGATGAAAAGAATTAAAGAGGCTGGGTTTATAGTTAAAGTGACAAAAAAAGCAAAGCTCTGGCATAACCATAAATGGGATAAGGATAATAAATGGGGATACTATTTTGAATATTATATGATAGAAAGAAATAAGTTTTTATATTACCACAAGTGTAAATATTATTTCTCACTATTTTTTACGGCAATTGGTGACATTTTGAAATTCCCGTGGAGACTGCTTTGGTTCAAAAAAGTGTGTGATTTTAAGCTGGGTTATTATTATCTCGCAGGTTTATTTGACGGATTGAAGAATAAAGGCGGAAAGCCTGATTTAATCAATGACTAAATAATAAAAAGAGACTGTAAAAACAGTAGTTTCTTTAATTATTATTTATAGGTATTATTTTTGAATAAAAATGCTTGATAATTTTCAATATAATTGTATATTCTTAACGTTTTGTAAATTTGATTAACTTACCCATTATACATTTCGACTGTAAGCATTTTGAAGGTGACAGACCATGTGCTCCAAATAAGCTCTACAGTGTTTTTTGTGAAGGATGCCTGTACTATGAAAAAGATTCCGGCAGAACCGGAGAATTTCCTGATATAGAAAATCACAAAACAAAAGAATTTAACAAAGATAATATTGAAATTATTATTGTAAAGCTGGATGCTGTTGGCGACGTGCTCAGAACTACTTCAATTCTGCCTTCTTTAAAAAAGAAATACAGTAATTCAAATATTACATGGATAACTAAAAGAAAATCATTCCCTGTCTTAAATGGTAATAAGTTAATTAACAATATATTTTTTGTTGAAGATAACCTGCAAAGCATTTATGACCGTGAATTTGATATTTCAATAAATCTTGACAGCGGTAAAGACAGTTGTGCTATTATGAATAATATAAATGCAGGTGAAAGATTTGGTTATTATTTGGTGAATAATATTCCTTATCCCATTAACAATCTTGCCAATGAATGGTATTTGATGGGTGTTAATGATAACTTCAAAAAGGGAAATAAAAAAACATATCACCAGATAATACATGAGATATGCGGATTTGAATACAACAATACATCACCTTCTTTAAACCTTAACGATGAAAGAAAAAACCGTGCCGATGAAATAAAAAATAAAGAAGGTATCTCCGGTTTTAGGGAATTTGTACTGATAAATCTTGGAGGCGGAAACAGGTGGCAGTATAAAAAATGGACGAAAGAAGGATATGCTGAATTAATAAATAAGCTGTCTGAAAATAAAGAAAAAGCAGTTGGTGTTGTTGCAGGCTATGAAGATAAGAATTTTTATGAAGAAGTACTTTCATGTTTGAATACAAAAGATAATATTATTAAACTTGGATTTAACAATTCAACAGATGATTTCATAAGTATAATTTCACTTGCAGATAAGATTTTCACATCCGATTCACTGGGATTCCATATAGCAAATGCCTTGTGCAAATATGCAGTTGTTATAGTTGGTCCTACATCATATACCGAGCTTGATGTTTTCGGGAACGGTGAAATAATCTACAGCAATAAAGTAGATTGCCTTGTATGCTACCTTAACAAATGTGATAAAGCTGTTACATGTATGAACACAATTTCAGCAGATAGAATTTTGCCATTATTAAATTGAAAATAGTTTACGTTACACACGAAAGCTTTATTGACCATAGTTATACAATTGTTTCCGGTCTAAGGAAAATGCTGGATATGTTTGTTTTCATCCAGGCAAAGGAAGAAAATGATGAAATAAAAAAGTGGTGTGAAAAGTTCGGTGCTGTTTTTGTAAAACGTACAAGATACAGAAATCCGTTTTCGTTATTTACGGAACTAAGCTTTCTCCTGAAAATTAAAAAGCTGAAAGCGGATAATGTTTGGTTCAATACTTTAACATTATACCAGATACTCATAGTAAAGTTCTTATTAAAAGATTTTCTTGTTAATATTCACGATGTTGACCCTCACCCGGACAGCAAAGATTATCATGCGAAATTCACGCAATGGCTGACATACAAGCTGCTGAAAAAAAGACTGTGTGTTGTCAGCAAAACACAGGCAAGCTTGTTCAAAGTACTGCACGGGTTTGAACCAAAAGTTTTCCGGCTTCCAATAATTAATTATTACACGGAGACCGGAAGATGTGACGGGAAACCGGTAATTGATAATAAAGTAAAATTTTTCTTCTTTGGGTCAATTGAACCATATAAAGGAATTGAAACACTGCTTGATGCTGCAGAAATACTTGAAAAGAAAAATATTGAGTACTGTATTAATATTTATGGGAAATTAAAATATAACCGGGAAATTCTTTCTGAAAAAATAAAAAATCTGAAGAACATTAAGCATGAAAATAAATTCATAGATTACAGGGATATACACTCAATATATTCAAAAAATAATGTACTGGTTCTGCCTTACAAACAGGTAACACAATGCGGTCCGCTGCTGATCGGGTATAGTGAAATTGTTCCTTCTGTTTGCAATGACTTACTGGGATTCAGGGAATATGTTGATGATGGAAAGTCGGGATTTTTCTACAATGGTACTGCAAAAGATTTAGCTAATAAAATAGAATTTATTATTCTTAACTTTGCAGTAATAAGTGAAATGAAGAACTACATTTCATCGGCAATAAAAAACAAGCTTTCAATTGATGCACTTGCTGATGAATATATTTCAAATTTAAAA
>Ga0209819_10000010_pt1 | contig 70794 bp, 97 predicted proteins | sample PPLLak2March2015_FD_187248 | JGI IMG/M metagenome (GOLD analysis project Ga0209819, IMG submission 187248) | Freshwater sediment microbial communities from Prairie Pothole Lake near Jamestown, North Dakota, USA - PPLs Lake P7 Core (1) Depth... | ecosystem: Environmental > Aquatic > Freshwater >... | reverse complement strand
AGGAAGACCGACAGCGTCGTGCCGGGCGACGGGGCGATCCCGGAGTACTGCTGCAAGGCCATCGGATCCTCCGGACTACTTCCCCTTCTCGACCGTCGCGGCGGGGAGCGACGGCGGCGGCGGCCCCGGGGGCGGCGCGACCTGAATCCGTCCCGTGTTGATCAGGTTGACGATCTCCTGCTGCACCGCGTGATCCGCGTGATGCGTCAGGTGATCTTCGAACAGGTGCCAGACGCCCCCGGCGATCGCGAACCCGATCGCGCCGAGGATCATGATGCCGAGCCGCCCGCGCCAGTCTACATAGCGGCGCGGATGGAGCGGCCCGGTCCGCGCCTGGATGACGTCGTCGCCGGGGGGCGTGGGCTCGGGCATAAATTAGGTGACGATGATACACCGGCCGATGTAGCTGGTCCCGTCGTAGAGGAACGAGCAGACGTCCTTCGAGCCCGCGGGCGTGGAGAGGGTTGGCGCCGCGCCGCCTTCCCAGATCACCGTCACCGGCCACGTCACGGTGCGCGAGCCGGTCGCATCCTGCACGAGTTGGAGCGTGAACCACGTGCCCGCGGCCGTCGGCGCCGCGAAGGTGATCGTCGCCGTGTCGGTCAGGGTGGTCTTCTGGACCATCCCGTTCGTCCAGGTGATCGTGACGGCGGTCGAGGAGTTCCCCGCGTCGAAGAACCCGACGTTGAAGATCCCGGTCGTGGTGATGACCGCGGTGCCGCCCGCGCCGGTGCCGAGGCCGATGCGCGCCCACTGCGGGGTGGACGCGGTCGCGATCGCCTGCGGGAGCGCGAGGGTGATCGACCCGGCGCCGTTCGTGACGAGGACTTGGTTGGCGGTGCCGGTGAGCGTCGCCAGGGTGTACCCGGCGCCGTTGCCGATCAGGAGCGTCCCGTTCGCCGCCGCCGAGCCATCGACGCCCGTGCCGCCACGCGCCGCGATCAAGGTGTTGATCGTCGCATCGGTGTCGGTGAGATCGACGGCGCCCCAGGCGTACGTGGCGGCGCCGGTGACGCGGAGGACCTGCCCGACGGTCGAGGAGTTGGTGATGACGGTGACCGCGCCCACCCCGTTCCCCTGAAGCAGGCCGGTGAGCGTCGCGGCGCCGGTGCCCCCGTTCGCCACGGGGAGAACGCCGCTGACATCGGTCGTGAGCACCACCGCACCGAAGGTGGGCGCGCCCGCCGCATTGCCGTGCAGGACCTGCACCGTCGTCCCGAGCGAGCCGACGATCGTCGGGCAGACGCCCGCGCCGCCGCCGAGGACGATCCGGCTGGCGGTCAGCGCGGACGAGGACGTGATCGTCGTCGCCGCGGTGAAGCAGGGGACGCCGCCGCTCGTACCGCTGGCGATCCCGAGCCCACCATTGGGGACCGGTAGGGTACCGGAAACATCAGCGGTGAGGCTGACAGCGCCGAACGTCGGCAGGCCCGCGGCGTTGCCGTGCAGGACCGTCGTAGTCGTGCCGAGAGACGCAACCACGTTTGGAGCGACGCCTGCTCCTCCGCCCACCACAAGGCGATTAGCCGTAAGCGCAACCGACGAGACAATCGTGCCCGAAGCAGTGAAGGCAAGGATCCCTCCTGACGTGCCGCTGCTCACCCCGGTGCCGCCGTTCGCGACGGGGAGAATCCCGCTGACGCCGGTGAGCGGGATGAGCGGGAGATCGGCGGCGACCAGCGTACGGAACGTCGGCGTCGCCGGAGCCCCACCGGTCGGCCCGACGAACACGGTGTTCGCGGACTGTGTCGCGAGGGTGAGCGTGAGCGTCCCGGCGCTGATCACCGGCGAGCCCGAGACGGTGAAGATCGCGGGCGCCGCCAAGCCGACCGAGGTGACGGTGCCGACCCCGCTGACCAAGCCGACGGCGACGCCATTCCAGAAGAGCGCGCCGCCGACGTTGTACAGGCGATTGGCGGTGGTGCCCGGCGGGACCGCGCCGTTCTCCAGGGCGAGCCCGACGGCGCGGTCGAAGGTCTGCACCCCCGTCCACTCGTTGTCGCGTGTGAGGAGCCGGAGGACCTGCTGCGAGAGATCCTGGCGGGCGCCCAGCGTGAACGTCCCCGCGATCATCCCGACCACGACGGCGAGTACGATCGTCCGGATCTTCATCAGGGACCTCCGATGACGCCCGCGGGACCTTGGAGCCCGATCCCGGTGTGTCGCACCGTCCAGGTGCCCGCGGCGTCGCGCGCCACGATGATACTCGTGGTCGCCGCCCCGGGGATCACCGAGACGAAGAGTTGGTTGTTCCAGACGACGGGCGTGCCCAGGCCGCCGCCGGTCGGCACGCCGAACGTCACCTTGAGGTTGACGTCGGTGACCCAGCCCGCGCCGGTGAACCGCAGGACCTTGTTCGTCTGCGGGTCGGAGTACTGGACGAAGAGTTGCCCGTTGAATTCGATGAACCGGCCGAAGAAGCCGTTGGTCGGGTCGCTGCCGCCGCCGTCGGTGAAGAGGTTGGCGTTGGCGGAGATTTGGAGCGCGCCGAACGGCTGCGGGATCTGGAACGGGAACGTCAGGATGAGCGAGACCGCGACCGACGGCGGGATGTTGGCGACGGCGTAGAAGAGCGCATCGGCCGACGGGCTGTAGAACAGTTCGCCGAGGTTGCCGAGGTCGCCGCGCTCGTAGAACTTCTGCCACTGCGGCGGCGGCGCGGGCGCCGTGTCGATGAGCCAGCGGTAGACCCACGCGGCCGTGAGCACCGTCGTCCCATGCAGCGCCATGTAGAGGAGATCGCCGAACCACGCGAGCGAGGATCCGCGGACGTCCACCGGCGCTTCGGATCGCGGATCGCCGTACGGGGTGAGCACGCTCCCGGCGGGCGTGAAGCTGTACACCTGATTGTCGGTGTTCGCGATGCGGATGATCAGGTACAACTCGCCGGTGCGGACGACGGTGCCGCCTGCGAGTGTGGCCGCCAGCGCGCCGGGAAAGGCCGCGACCCGCACTACTTCCCCATCGGCATCGTTGTAGCTGACGAGTTGCGGCGCCGCCGAATCGGTGTCGCCCTTCGTGAGGAAGTAGAACGTCCCGCTGATCTGCGCGGTCGAGAAGCGCGAGATCCCTGCGCCGCCGGTGCCGATCAACCCCGCGCGCGTGATCGACGGGAACGGGACGAAGGTGAAGCCGTCGGCGGAAGTGAGCCACTTCGCGCCGCCGACCGGGAACGCGGGCTGGAGCGCGAAGACGAGCACGCCCAGGCCGCTGGGGGGACCGCCCGGCGGGACCCCGGGGATCGACGGCGGCGTGTCGCCCCCAGTCTCACAGTTGCCGCCCGGCGCGCCCGGCGAGAACGGCGGCGCGCAGGCGGCGAGGGGATCAGTGACCGGTGACACGAGTCACCAGCGCGCGAAGCCAGCGGCCGAGGCGGCGGTACCACACGCGATCGTACCGGGTCTGGAGGTCGGCGCGGAGATCGCGGACGACCTCGGTCAGATCGACCACCGCCATGACGAGCGCGTCGAGGGGCACGAGGAGCGGGTCGGGCTCGTCGTCGGCGTACGGATCCTCCGGCGGAGCGGTGATCACCGGCGGAGGGAACGAGACCACGCGCGCGGCCATCTCCGTCGGTTGCTGCACGTTCATGATCGCGTCGCCCAGGCGCGCCGCGACGCCACTCAGGTGCAGGCGTCCGCCGTCGAGGCTCATGTGATCAGCACCGTCACTAGACAGCCCTCGCCCGCGTCATCGGCATCGACGTAGAAGTCTTCGAGCCGGAGCGCGTTCGGCGACCACGTGAGCGCGGCGCTGAAGGTCGGGAGGAGATTGTCGGTCGGGATCGGCAGGACCGCGTACACCCCGACGAGCGTCGTCTTGTCCATCGCGGCGTTGCCGATGTAGACGCGGCCGACGTTCGTTTGGAGCGCCTGGAAGAGAATGCCGTGCAGGGGAAAGGTCCGGCCGGTTTTCCATTCATCGGACGGGAGCGCCGCGAACACCGAGACCGGCGTCCCGGCCGCCGCAACGATGATCGGGCCGATCGCCTGAATCATGGCGCGGGCGAGTTTACCACGCGAATTGCCCGCCGAGCGTGGGCTCGCCGGTGACCGAGAGCGACTCCTTCGTCCCGAGGGTGAACTTCTCGCGGTGCGCGCCGGTGCCGGGCGGCGGCGGGATCGGCGCGGCGGGGCTGTAGCTCCACGCAATCGCCGATCGGCCGAGGGTCGTCCCGGTCGATCCCGGCGTGACACCGTTGCCGGGCCGCTTGATGTGCGCGACGGCGCGGCGCTTCGTGAGCGAGTCTACCGGCATCGGCTAGGGCGAGTTGGCTTCCGACTCGGTGTAGACCCCGGCGGCGTCGGCAAAGTCCTTCTCCCACTCGGCCGCGCCGCCGTCGTCGAGGAACTGGATCTTGCCGGTGTTCGAATCGACGAGGATCCCGTTGCGGATCACCATGTAGAGACGGCCGATCTTCTCGGCGAGCGAGACGGTGGCGCCGGGGACGCCCGTCGGCTCGCCGAAGATATCGACCGTGAGGACGTCGAGCACTTCCGTGTTGACCTGCGCGGGCGTCGCGCGCGAGGACACCGTCGCGTCGAGGTTGGTCGAGACGAGGATCCCGATCGCGGTAACGCCGCTCTGGATCGATCCCAACTGCGTGTCGAGATTCGCGGCCGCGAGCCCGACGGCGGCGCGGATGTCGGCGGCGTTTCCGGCGAGCGACGTGAGCGTGCGCGCGGCGGCGCCCCAGACGGCGGTCGCGACGTCGGCGACCAGGGTCCCGAAGGACGTGAGGGTGCGCGTCGCAGACGCCCACACCGCGACGCCGGTGTCGGTGAAGTAGTCGGCCGCGAACTTCGCCGAGGCGAACGCGCCCGCGGCGATCGACGCGGCGGTGATCACCCCGGCTTGCAGCGCGCCGACGGAGACCTGTACCAACTGCGAAGCAAGCGCGAGCGGCGCAGTCCCGAGCCAGAGGACGAGATCCGTCTTGGGGACGCCGTCCGTGTTCGGATCGGCGACCGCCTGCCCGACCCACTGCGCGACGTTCACCGTTTCGCCAGGGAGGAGAATCTCGAAGGTACTCGCGCTGGAGGGGTTGGTGCCCCACGCGGATTCAACGGTCGCGACTTTGGTCGATCCCACGTAGCCGGTGATCAGGCGCGCCTGCCCGCGCGCGTTCGCCGGGCTGTCGTTCGTGATGTTGACGTAGCAGCCGTTGTAGAAGCCGTCCTTCGCCGAGGCACCGGCGTCGAGCGTGATCGTCGAGCCCGCGCCCGCCTGCGCCGTGCCCGTGCGGAGCACCGGCAGGCGCTTCGGGTACAGCACGATCGGGGTCGTCTTCGCGTCGGTGGTCGTGGTCTGGACCCGAATGGTCGAGGACTTGGTATCGAGTTCGGTCGCGACCAGATCGAGGTAGTACATCCCGCTCGGATCGGTGTCGGCGTCGATGAGTTCCGTCGCCTCGTTGACGCAGTTGGCCGCGATCCCGGAGTTGCGATTGACCTCGGAGTCGAGCCCGGCCGCGCTGGGGACGAGCGCCCCGGTGTTGTCGAGGATCGGGAAGATGACCCGAAAGCGGGCGTTGTAAATCGGGAACGGATGGGCGTCGCCCGGACCGGCCGCCATCGGCTACCCCACACGCGCGGTGAGTTCGAGCGCCTGGGTGTTCTGCATCGTCCCGTTCAACACGCCCTGCGTGCCGTTGAGCATGTCGAAGACGGCTTGCCCGGTACCCAGCGGCAGCCCGTGATTGACCTCGAACATCGTGAAGTCGTCGGGATCGGGACCCGTGTCGAACTGGCGGTACCCGCGGCGGATGAGGACCTCCAGCCCCGCGAGGAGTTCCTTCGTGAGCGTGATGACGCGCAGGAGATCCCCGGCGAAGACCGCCGCGCTGTCGGTTCGGACGATCTTGATGAAATCCGCAGCCATCAGGCGACCTCCTTGAAGCGACGCGGCACGATGATACCTGATCGGCGGCGTCCCCACATGCGGCCGTCGCCTTTAGTGCCGATCCCGGGACCGCCCACGTGCGGGACGCCGCCCCAGCGACGGAGGATCGGCTGACTGGTCGAGGTCGGCGCCGCATCCAGGACCAGCACGTGCGAGATCAGCGCGAGCACCCCGTTGGCGTCGTTGTTCCACCGCGGGGTGTTGGAGGAGAAGTCGGGCGCCGGTTGCGTTTCGACCGCGACGCACCCGGCGTTGTTGGCTTGATCGACTTCGATGACTTCGGTCCACGGGGACACAGGCGAGATCGTCGCGCCACTCCCAGCGTACCCATGCGCGGCGATCGAGATCCCGGAGAGGGGACCGGTGCCGATGCCCGCCCCGGTGACGATGCTGCCGCTGATGGTGACGGCCGCGCTGACGACCGCCCCGACGTCGCCCGCGTCCGCCACTTCGATCGCGGCGATGCCGACGTAGCAATCGTTGTCGATCGCGACGGTGATCGTCGGGGTACTGCCGACGGCGTTGAGCGCTTTCCAGGTTTCGTAGAACCAGGGCTGCCCGGTCGCCGGTCGCGTATCGACGTGCGCCCACGTGTTGGTGTCCGTGTCGGTGATGCCGGTGATCGTCGGGTCGGACGGGTTGCCGAAGAGATTGGCGAAGAGGATCAGTGTGGACCCGGCGCTGACCGGATTGTCGAAGGTGACGGCGATCGAGAGCGCGGTCCCGCCCGCGTCGAAGTTGCCTTTGCTCTGGGCGATCGAGGCAGGCATCGCCCCGCCCTAGCGCGGCGAGGGATTCGCCTCGACGACCGCCGCGACGGTCCCGCCGCCGCCGATCGGGGTCGTCTCGCGGAGCCGCACGAAGGCGTACGATCCGACGGGGAGATGCAGCGCGAGGGTCGCGCCGCCGTTCAGATTGGCGATGGTGATCGACATGCCGGTGATCGGCGCCCACGTGCCCGGGGTATCGACCTCGGGCGCCTCTTCGGCGATCACCACGCCCGCATTCAGGACGCCGTCGCCCGTGAGGTAGAACGTCGCGTACGGCGTGAGCGAGAGATCGACGGCCGGACCGCCGATCTCCACAGGCCCGTGCATGATCCTAGACGCCTTCGGTCTTGATCGTGCCGGGGGACGCAACCGGCGGCATCGGGATCTGTCCGCTCGGTCCCGGATCGTCGCCCTGGAGGCTGACGGTGGTCTGCTGCGCGGGCAGCCCGCTCATCGAGTTCGGTGTTTCCTTGGGGGTCGCGCCGCCGGGCAGATCGAAGCCGCCGGACGTGCCGCCCCCGCCGGAGGCATCGCCGCCGGGCGTCGGGACGACCGCGCCGCTGTAGGGCGTCTGAATCTCACCGCGTGAAGGCATCGGGGGCTCCTAGAAGTTGGTATAGCCGAAGTAGCTGCCGAGTGTAGCATCGGTCTCCCGCAGGAGTCGAGTGTCGTACGCCCAGGTCCAGGCGGACCACCGCTGCCAGGGGATGTTCGAGATCGACTGCTGATAGACGTCATCGTCGCGAATGTCCAACTGGAGGATCCCGGCTTCGAAGTCGGCTTTCAACTCGCGCGCGAGGGCGATGTTGAAGTAGGGGTTGGGATCGGCCTTCGACGGGCCGGGCCACTTCGCGGCGGACGCGAGCGCGCCGGATTCAATGACGTCGGTGCGATCGCCCAGGACGCCGCGGAAGACGAATTCATCGGCGAGGCGCGTCGGGCGGCCGATCGCGTAGTACTGGAGCGAGCCCGCCGCGGTCGGGGTGGGCCAGTACTCGTACTGCACCTGCCCCAGGGTCCCGGGGAACGGCGAGAGCTTCCGGGCGCCCAGCAGGCGCGGCACGCTATCGAGCGCCGTACGGGTGGGGTCGAGGAGGTTCAGTTCTTCCTGGGTGCACCACCACGGGACGCAGCGCTTATTGACCTGATCGGTGACCATCGAGAAGCGGCCGAAGTCCGGCGGCAGCGTCGCGTAGGCGTCGAGGATCTGTGCGGTGACGGCGCCGGTCTCCGTACCGACGTACGGCTGATCGAGGGTGATCTGATCCCCGGCGAGCGTGACGGACTGGATGGTGTACTTGGGCCACGTGCCGACGGAGAACTGGCGCCCGGCGTCGGCGGGGAGGAAGGTCGCGGCGGCGGCCGTGATCGTCAGCGAGTTGAACGTCGCGTTCACGGTGACGGTGCGGAGGTCGTCCCACACCAGTTGATTTTCGAGGATCGAGAAGGCCCAGCCGCGGTAATCGAACACCTGCGCGTAGGCATCCTGGACCCAGGCGCGGACGAGCAGGACCGGCGCATTCGGCACGTAGAGCCGGACGCGGCGCCAGACGTCTTCGAAGGTTTCGGCCACAGGCGGCGGGGAGAGTGTAACGGGCGACGGGCGGGAGTGTCTAGGACTCCCGCCCGTTCCCTACGCATTTACTGGCCGACGAACTCCACCCGGCCACTGTACGCCGTCAGGTCGGTCGCGTTGGCGACCTCGGCGCCGGTGTTCGGGACGAAGTACAGCAGCTTGCCGGTCGCGACGTCGTACCAGGGCAGCAGCATCGCGGTCCCGTTGGAGAGGACGCCTCCGAGGATCGCGAAAATCTTGCCCATCCGCACTTCGGTGGGATCGACGGTGATCCCCCCGGTGAGGTACCCGCCCTGGGCCACGGTCGGCCCCGAGAGCGTCGCGACTTGACGGCGACAGGTCGATTCGACCTGCCCCGGGGCCACGGTGAGATCGAGGTTCATGATCCCTCCTTAGCCTTCGGCCATGCCGTCTTCGACCGCGAGCGCCGCCGTGAAGCGCGACGGCGAGCCCGAGGCCACCGACACCGACTGCCCGAGCTTCGGGTACGTCGCCGCGGATCCGGCCGCCAACACGTCCGCCACGGCGTCGGTCGCCGAGGGGATGACGTTGAGCCCGGCCGCCGTCGGCGCCGCCGTGGGGCCGCCCTGGATGAGCACCGTGGCATCGCCACGCCGCTGCACGCAGATGATGTCACCGACCGCCGACACGCACCGCGCGACGCCCGCGACGTTGCCGCGTCCGGCCACCGAGACGTCGGTGGTGACGAGGTAGGTCGCGCGATCGCGCCAGTACATCACGGCGCCTTCCGACGGCAGGACGTCCATCACCGAGTCGTTCTTCACGAGCCGGTACTGCTTGGACTTCTTGCTGTCCCCCGGGTCCGCGACGGTGAGGAGGTTGCCCAACTGGCCGCCAATGTACGGGTCGGGCTGATTGAGCAAGCCTCCCCCGTAATTGCCGACCGATGGGCGCGCCTCGGTCTCCGGATCGCCGGACTGGAGATAGACCGCATTTTGCTGGTTTCGATTCATCGCCATTGTGTGAAGTCTACCTCCTTCCTACTTCGTGAAGCCGTACATCCCACGCGAGAGGCGCGGGCTGCGGCAGGTGAAGTTTCCGCCGAAGAGGATCTGGCCGGAAACCTGATTGTCGTCGCGGGCTCCCTTGAACCCGGTGAAGCCGAAGGCGAACTTCGCCGACTGCGCGATGAAGAGCCGGAGGTACGCATCGTCTCCGGACGGTCCGGGGTTGAGCCACCAGAACGTCTCGCTGTCGGCGTTGTAGTCGCCCAGGTCGGGGTCATCGACGCCGTCCTGCCCGGGGCAGTACTGCGAGACGACGATCGTCGCCTGATTGAACTTCATACCGGGCCAGTTGATCTCCGGGTCGAGCACGTCGATCTTCTGTTGCGGGCTGAAGGTCTCCGCGATGAAGCCCATCTCCCGGTTGGTGGTCAGCCCGAGCTTCGGACGCTCGGCGCCGATCACGCAGGACATGAAGCTGTGCTCCAGGACGCGGAACGACGTGGTCGTGTTCGACACCGGCACGAGGCCCACGGGCGAGTTCAGCGCAGGCGCGACGGACGCGCGAAGCTGACCGCCGTAGGTCGGGAAGGTGGCACCGGTCCACGTGGTGTTGGTCCCGTCGGTCAACGCCTCTTCGAGCCCGTTGATCTCCGCCGTGCGGTCGTTGCCGCCGACGTTCTGCCCGTGATGGAACAGGGCGATCTCCAGGATCGAGGAGAGGGTCAGCGCCGCGTTCCCCAGATCGACCTTGAGGGTCGAGAACATGGCGGTCGGTCCGGCCATCTCGACTTCGAGGTCTTCCAGGAATTCGGTGACGTTGACTTCGTAGTACCGCGGGGTGAAGAGCAGACCCGAGTACGTCTGCCGCTTCGTGACGTTGAACGTGGCGCCCTTCTTGTAGGCGCCGCCGCGCATCGGCTTGTAGAGGTAGTTCTCTTGGATGAGCGGACCGGTCCACTTCCGATTGAACCGTGCCTTCAGGTAGGCCATCAGCGGCCCCGCCTTGAAGAAGTTGTCCACCACCCCTGGCATGATCCGCTTGGTCGCGACGGTGTTGACTTCGTCGAGTTGGATCGCCATACCGGCGGCGAACGCCAACAACGAGAGAAGGCTCAACAGGCCGCCGATCGCAGAGAGATCGGGCAGGTCGATTGGCAACACGGAGGACTCCGAACGTACACCGGAGCCCGGGCGATCCGATCAGTAGCTACGCGGTTTTGCCCGCGACGAGTTGCGAGTACTCGTCAGCGGCCGCTTCGGCACTGAAGTCGCCGGGGTTCGGCTTCTGCGTGGTGTCGAGGGCATCCAGAGGGGAGCCCGGATCGCGTGCGACGCCCGGGAACCGAGGGTTGTGCCCCTGCGCCTGTCGTTCGACCATGCGCCGGGAGACTTCCTTCTCGATCCGTTCGTCGTCCGCTTTCTTGGCTTTCTCGGCGTACTTGTCCTTGAACCGCTCCTGGTAGACCCCCATCAGGCCGATGTCTTTGACCTGGGGATCTTTCATCAGGGCCACGGTGTCGAGGACCTCACCGAAATTCTGGAAGTGACTGAGTACGAGGGTGTTCAACTGCCCGGCAAACGCCGCGTAGTTGCCCTCGCGCTCCGTCAGAATCTTATCAACGTCCTCGCGGCTGACCCCAGCCGGAGGGGTGTTCGTCGGATCGCCGACGGGCAGCGGATCGCCGGGCTTCCATCCGGCCTTTTTGGCAGCTTCCCCGATCGCCACGGTGTCCTTCACGTTCTTGTGCCAATCGGTGAGGGTGCCGTGCCACGCTTCGACTTCGGCCTTGCGGGTCTTGACCTCGTCCATCCCCCGCGAGTAATCCTGCTGTCGGAGCGCCGCGTCCCCGAGGGTGTCGAGCGCGTCACTGACCGCGTCGCCCGCCAGCACCTCGCGCGCCTTCGTTTGAAGGTCGGCGGGGAGCTTCCCCATGAACACGTCCAAAATGGCCTGACCCGCTTCGCGCTTGTTCGTCGCTGCCATACACTAGATCCCCCCAGACGCCAGTGGCGACCCGGCTCGCGAGAAGCCCCCTCCCGGAAAGTTGGGGCCAGGGGACATCGGCGAGACGGGACCTGCACCTGCCTGCTGAACCTTTGCCAACGCGCTTTGCAGCGCGGCCTTCACGATGGCCCAATCCTGCGCCAGATTGGGCATCATCTGGGCGAAGCTATCGACCGCTTCGCTCATGGACTGCCCCGCGGAGAGGACGCCCGCGAGGACTTCCGGCGGGAACTGATCCGCCGTGACGGAGGCCGCCGACCCGCGACCGCCCATCAGGTCCCCGAGGGGGAGACCCGGATTCACGCCCTGTTCGAGCGCGGGCGAGGGCGGCGGGCCGTCGAGCGCCGTGCCGCCGGGGATGTCTGCGGGAGAGGCCATGAAATCCTGGTTACCGACGGCCCGACGGCCGCCGCGTGGTCATCAGCGAGGACTTCTTCGACGCCGCCCCGCCCCCGAGCGATCCGCCGAGGGATCCGCCCCCGCCGCCGCCGCCACCCATCATCGTCTTGCCCAGGCGCATCGGCGCGCCCAGTGCTTTCTTGACGCCGCCGTGCGCGCCGCCGATGGCTTTCGAGATGCCTTTGTGGAGCGCGCCGAGACCAAAGGGCATAGGATCCTCGTCGTGGACGCCGTCGGAGACTAGCGCTTGCCGCCGAACTTCTTCATCGGCATCTTCGACGCGGGGGAGTTCGTGATCCCCTTGGAGCCGCCGATGTTGCCGGTCTTCGAGCCTGGGGTACGGATGCCCTTGCGGTTGGACGAGAGGATCCCGGTGGGACCCGTCGGCTTGCTCATCTCCCCAACCTTACCGTAGCCAATTCCTGCTGGCATGATGATCCTCTTCGGCGCGCTAGCGTAGCACGGTTAGCGCTTCGACGTCGTGCGGCCGCCCGGACGGAGTCCCTTGGTGACGCCTTTGGTGGCGATCGCCTGCCGGTGCATCGCGGCCTTCTTCAGGCCCTCCTGCACGTGCGCGGCGCCGCGGTTCTGAATGTGCGCGTCCGGTCCGGTCGTGTAGTCGGTCGAGCGGACGTCGCCACGGAGTGATCCAGCGGGAATGCGATCCTGACCCATCGGCTACCTCGATACGCGGCGATTGGCCGCGGAGACCATCGAGCGGCGGCGCGGGCCGCGGCGCGACGGGAGATTGATGTCCTGACCGTGAGTCTTCGCGAGCGGGCGGCGATCGAACGCGGCCTGATCGGCTTGCGCGGGGGTGGATCGCGCGGGCGCGGTGGAGATGCCGGGGTTCTCGACACGCGCGCCTTTGCCGAAGAGGCGCTGATGGGACGCGCGTTCGCCCGCTTCCATGTGCGGGCCGCCCTTCAGCGGCGAGGTCGTGTTCGCGTCACGCTTCTCTTGCGGCACGGCGGGAGTGTAGCACGATTATTCGGACCCGGCGCCCGCGTCGTGGCGACTTTCGGTGACGGTGGTGCGGCCGTCGGACTTCTCTTCCATCTGCGGGGGCGCGCTGCCGGAGGCTTTGCGGCCCGCGGGGTTCTCGGTCATCCCGATCCCCAACTGGGACTGCGCCATCAGGCGTTCGGTGATCGTCGCCGGGATGCGGAATTCGAGGATCTGCCCGGTCGTCGGGTCCATGATGTACTTGCCGGTCAGCGCCGACATCGCCTGTTCGGCGCCCAGCATGTCGCCCCCGGCCTGCGCGGTCGCGGCGGCGGCCATCGCCGATTGGACTTCCTGCTGCGCGCGTTTCATATCGAGCGGCGGGAGCGGCATCGCGGGCGGCTGCCCGACGTTCGGGATCTCCAACGATTCGAGCAGCGACCAGAAGTCGTACATCCCGCCGCGCGCCAGTTGCAGACGGATGAGCTTCTGCTCGGTCGCGTTCATCGCCAGCACCGAGTTGGGCGCGATGGTGAAGACGATCGTCTTCGCGAACGCTTTGGCGCGTTGATCGCGGGGGAGATCGGCGTCGAACTCGGCTTGGTACGCCGGGTTGGGCTGGCCGGTCGCTTCGTCGTACGCCTTCATCCCAGGGATCAACTGATCCGGGTCGTAGTCGAAGTCATCGAGGAGCATCCCGGCGTCGCCGAGGATCGTGACCCGCTTGGCGTTGGTCTCGTACTGGAACCGGATGATCTTCATCTGCTCGGCGACGTCGCGGAGGAAGACTTCGATCTGACGGCCTTCCTGGCGGAGTTCGGGGGTCAGGGCTTCCCAGTACCGTTGGATCGTCTCGGCGCCGGGGAGTTGGCGGAGGGCCATCAGTTGCATCAGGTTCGGCGTCCCCGAGAGGTCGTCGAACTTGTTGAGCATGAAGTCCATGAACCCTTGCGCGAGCGAGAGGACCTGCGCGGGCGGCCCCTCGTGCAGCTTGAACCCTTCCTTCATGCCCGTTTGGTTGAGCTTGACTTTAGCGCCCGGGCGCCGCGCGTCGAACAGGCGCATGAAGGATTCACTGACGGAGCCGCGATCGAACGAGACGGCGGGGTTCAGCCACTTCTTGATGCCGAGGAGGATGTCGCGCGCGGAGTCGTTGATCGCATCCTGAATCGGCGCGAGGTCGTTGAGGATCGACAGGCCGAGGAATTGCCAGGGGACTTCCCACAGCTTCAGGCGCGAGACCGGAAACTGCCCGTGCCAATAGGTATTGGGGCCGTCGTAGAGGACGAACTCGGGGGTGGCGAGGATCATCCGCTTGTACGGGTAGAGATGCTCGCCGGGCTTGACGACGTACGACCAGTTGGCGCCGGGCGAGCCCATCGCGATCGGCTTGGTGGTCAGGTTCTTGGTGCGATCGTTCAGGAACGTGCGGTAGAGGATGATCTCGCCCGAGCGGATGCGCGACGCCGCGGCGGGTTGGTTCAGGCCCGCCAGGGTGTCGTTCGCCGGGCTGATCAACCGGGCAACGGTCTGCCGAAAGCGCCCCATCAGCGTGGAGATGAGCGAGTCGGTCGTCGGGCGGAAGACGTCGGCGAAGGTCGGGTACAACCCGCGCAGGGCGTTGACGGTGTGGCCCTCGCGCAGGATCAACCCATCCCAGTCTTGAATCGACGTAGACATCGGCGCCGGGCGGATCGGCAGCGTGTCGCGGCAATCGCGCGGACTCAACCGAATATCCCCGCCGAGACCGAAGAACGGATCCCACTCGGTGACGCAGTCGCCGGTGCCGCCCGCGAGCGCGTACTTCACGACGTTCCCCAGCGAGACGTCCATCATCGTGGTGATCCACGAGGCGACCGTGAGCTTGTTGAGGAGATCGGCGTGCGGGGTGAACGCGGGGTTCGTGGCCTTGTACGAGAACAGCGGCTTGAGATCGGTGAGCGCGGAGACGTGCGCCTGGACGACCTTCTTCGATTGGTTGATGATGAGGCCGGGGTTGAGGTACGGGAGCGACGCTTCGGACGCGCGCTGTTCGCCGATGACGTACTTCTGCCCGACCTCGATGCGATCGTAGGACGGGTCGGCGCGGTTGATCCGATCGCCTTCCTGCACGGCTTCGCGGAGCCAGCCGAGGACGCGCGGATCCCCGCCGGACTTCAGCGCGTCGAGCGTCATCGGCGGGAGCGCTTCGATCCCGCTCGGACTGAAGTCGGCCACGCTACTCTCCTGACAGCAGGGGGCTCGCGGTGTCCTCGGTGACGCCCGGGCCGAGCGCGCCGTCGCTGTGATCGACGGCCTTGAAGGCGCCGCGGCGGCCGAACTTCCGCTTCGTCTCGGCGGAGAGCGCGACCGGAGTGTCGCCGACGGCCGCGCGCGGATCGCCGAAGACATTGACGTCGCCGTTCGAGTGATCCTGCGACCACATGCGGAAGGACAGCGCTTCGCCCTCGCCGTTCTTCGCGGCTTGCGCGGTCTCGCGTTCAATCTGCCGCATCTGCTGGATCGACGTGACCTCGACCTCGCGATAGGAGCCGTCGGGCTGTTTGATGTGCACCGGGAAGGGGCGGACCTGGAGATCGATCGCGCCGACGGCCGGGCACCAGTCCATCTTCGTCGGCACGTGCCCGTTTAGGCAGAGCGGCGGATTCTCAGAGGCCCGCTGCGCCACCGGGCGGTAGATGTCCCGCAGGACGACGGCGCAGACGGGGCAGACGTAGTCGTGGAGCGGCACCGGATCCTACGACTTCGCCGGAGGCTTCGGAGGCTGCGCCGGACGCGGACCGGCCGGAGGCTGCGGCGCCGACGGGCGGGGCGCCGTGTGCGATCCGGTCGGCGTCGGCAAGACCGACTGCACGTGCGTGATCGGATCGTCGGCCGGGTTCGGCGTGCGATCCGGACGCGCGAGCGGCGACGGCGGCGGGATCGGCGGCGCGGGCGGCTTGACCGGCGGCGCGGGCGGCTCCACGGCCGGACCCCCACCGGAGGTGTAGAAAAAGTCGCGCGTGATCACCGCGACGATCTCCTCGACGAGCGCGGCGACGGGCTTGCCCTGGCGCGCGGCGCGGTTCACCAACTCCGCCATCTGGCCCTCGGAGAGCCGGATCCGCACGCCTTCGAAGGTGATCCCGGCGAGCCCTTCGAGGCGCTTCGCGAGATCCACGCCATCGACGATCGGCGGGCCGCCCACGCGCTGCTCGATGGCGTCGAGCGCGGACGGTGGGATCACGATCGCTTTCTTGCCGGGTTCGAGCGATCGGAACCGGCGCAACTGATCGGTGATCACGCTGTTGATATCCCGCCCCTGCGCGTGCGCGTAGGTCAGGTACACATCGCAGACGGCGTCGTCGAGGGTGAGGCGCATGGCGACAGAGGATAGCACGCCCCTCACTTCCCGATCGACGAGACGACGAGCCCGGTCGGCCCGCAGACCCCGATCGTCTCGGGGCTCGTGACCGCCGCGATGCTCGTCGCCGTCGTCCACAGCACCCGGAACCGATGCGGCCCCGCCGACAAGGTCGGGATCGGCCGGGAGTACGGCGCCGTCGCGTCCACCGTGCTGATGCTCACCCACGCGGCCTTGACCAGATCGAAGCGCTGGAAGAGCGCCCGCGGCCCCGTCATCCCCGTCGGTGGGTCGGCGTTGATCGTGTCGCCTTGGCAGGTGCGGACGAGGAGGACCACCGTCGGGGGCGGGACCAGCCGTGGCCGCTTCTCCTCTTCGATCTCTTCGAGCGGCGGACATTCTTTGCCGCCGTTCTCCGGCTTCGTCGTGATCGTGCGCTGGTGCCCGCGCGTGCGGGTCTCTTCGTTCGGGCCGGTGATCACCCAGTCGGACCACGGTCCCCACGGATCCCACGGCGACACCACGCAATCGATCGGATCGGTCGGCGGCGGGGGCGGGGGCGGTGGGGGCGGCGGCGGCGGCGGCAGCGTGCCGAGCCCGCGATTCATCCGGACGAAGCGCCGCACCGAGGCGAGCGCCACGGGATCATTGGTGATCGCGGCGGGCCACTGGAAGTACGCATCGATCTCGCCGTCGGTACTGAGCGGGCCGATCGCCCACGCATCGGGGAGGCCGACGTAATTGTGCGCGTTCCAGCCGAACCAGAGGTTCAGCGGGTTCGACGGCACGATCGTCGGGCGGACCGGGAAGGCGTAGTGGAACGGGCCGCGTGCGCCGAATCCCCAGATGCGCTCGTCGTCGAGGGTCTGGTTCGAATTCACACCGGCGGCGATGTCCGGGTCGGTCGGCTTGCGGAGGCGCAGGCGGGTGAGGCCGTGCCCGCCGATGCCCGAGAAGATCACCGCGCCGCGGGGATCCACGATCGACATCCACGGGTAGTGCGGCGGGCGGGTGTACTGGACCGGGCCGGTACCGACGGGCTTGCTGGAATTCGCGCGGCCGAACACCCAGGACTTGAACGTGCCGTCGAGCGAGGTATAGCGGAAGTTTTCGTTGAAGCGATCTTCGCCATCCAGGCACGTCGGCGGCTGCGGCCCTTCGACCGGCAGCACGCAGCCGGGCGCGGGCGCGAGCGAGGTCGCGTTCCCCCAGTAGATCCCATCCTTCAACCCGGCGTTGCCCCAGCGATCGACGTCGCCCGTGACCCAGCCCCGCGCCCACCGGCCGTCGAAGCTGCCGTCCGTCATCTGATCGATGAGCGCGGCGGTGTGCGTGACGGGGTTGAGCCGACGGAGGGTGTTGAGGCCGCGATCGAAGACCACCAACTCGCCGGTGGAGGCGATGCGGACGAAGTAGGGGAAGTAGATCGTCGGGTTGGCGCCGGTGACGGTGACCTGCGCGCGGACCGCGGTCTGGCCCCAGCACGCGAGGCGGATATCGACCTCGCAGGTGATGTTGGGCTTGCCGACCAGGGTCTCGCTGACGCCCGGGCCGCCAAACGCGGTGGTGACGGCGCCGGTGGCGATCTCGATGCGGCGGATCGCGTCGTTGTCGTGATCGCTGACGTACAGGTACTTCCCGTCGAGGCTCGCGACGAGCGAGAACGGATGGCGGAACCGCGCGGCCGCGCCGACCCCATTGACGTAGCCTTCGCTGTGATTGGGATCCCCCGCGAGCAGGTAGACGTCCCCCGTCCAGTCCTGGCGATTGACCAGGACCGAATAGATGGCGTTGTCGTAGAACCCGGCGACGAAGACGCGATTCGGGTTCGTCGGGTCGAGCGCGACGTCCATCGCCTGATGCCAGCCGGGGTCGAGCGGATCGTTCCACCCCCCGGTGACGAAGCGGCCGCGGAATTCCATGTTCTGCCGAATCACGGTCAGCGGCTTCTTCACCCACACGGGGTGTTTATCCGGGCGGACGCGCCAGCCGACGACGGTCACGAGTTCGCCGTCGGGGTGCATCACGCGGAGTTGGCCCGACTTATTGGCGAGCCAGCAGCGGCCGTCGGGATCGCAGACGCCCTGCACGTAGCCGTTCGTCCAGCCGACCCCGCGGGGGCCGTCCTTCACGGGGAACGCGCGATGCCCGTGATCGCCGTGCGCCGTCGGGTCCGTGTTGCCGTTGTTATTCCACAGCCCGATGTACCCCTCGCTCGCCTTCGGCCAGAGCGCGCGGACGAAGCGCTTCCCCGCGTCGATCGTGCCGGGGGGTTCTTCCCAGAGCATCTGCGCGCCGAGGAATTGTTGATTGTGCGGTTGCAGCATCTCCTGATAGAGATCCTGCTGGTACGCGGGCGCGGCGTGCCACGGGGTGACGGTGGTGTCGGCCGGATAGCCGCGGGGCAGGAGCGTCGTGACGTCACGGTACGCGCCGTCCATCTGCGCGGCTTCGAAGACGTAGTCTTGTTCGTTCTGGCTCAGGAACGGGACGAGCGGGGAGAACGACGGGCGGCCGCCCAGGTGCAGGAACATCGGGTACGGCGCGAAGTCTTGCATCGTCGGCGCGGTGACGCAGGTCACCGGCTCGAAGAATTGGCAGCCCTTGTTGGCGGACGGGGTCGCCTGAATGTTCACGCTCACGTCGTGGAAACCGCCCGGCAGGGTGGCGAGCGCGGGCGCGTCGTGCGCGATCGTGAAGAGGTACGGCGCGTCGAGGAACGGCGAGATCGGGACGCCGTGGACGGTGTACTGGATCTTCAGTTGCGCCGCGGCATAGTTGGTGAAGACCTCGATGCCGAGGCGATCAATGTGGACTTTGAACGAGATCGACGCGGCCTCGGGCTCGCCGTGATGGAGGTGCCCCCACCGATCGTCGGTCATCTCCAGCCCGGCGGTCTTGATCACTTTGATGCGCCAGTACGCCCAGGTGTCGGGCCACCCCAGGGCTTGCATCGCCCAGGCGCCCGCCGAGCCGACGACCAACAGCAGCAATAGCAGCAGGAGTCCGCGACGGTGCATGGGGTCCCTCCTCCGGGATCAGGTGCGCGCCGAGTGTACTACCACGCGACATCGTCGGTCCGACGGGGGTCGTAGAGGATCTCGTCGATCTCCGGATCGAGCCCGACGTTGACCCCGAGCCGATCGGCTTCGTCGGCGGTCGCGGGGGTGTTGCGCCAGTCGGGCGTCGCGAGCTTCTGGCCTTCGGCCGCGGCCTCGTTGTGCGCGCGTTGTTGATGGCGGCGCCGCCTGCGCTCCTCCAGCGGCTCGGTCTCTCCGGCCTGCATGCGGAACGCCACGTAGTTGGCGATCGCGGCGGCCATGATGCAGTCGTCCTTGGCCCCGCGCGCGGCCGCGGCTTCCCAGAGCGCGCCGTCGGTCGTGAAATCTTTAAGCTGATCGAGGAGGATCGCCGAGTGGATGATGTAGTCGCTTTGCTCGGTGATCGGATCCCAGGTGCAGAGCGCGTCGTAGAACTTCGAGAGGAGGATCGGACGGGTGCGGACGTTGGTCTGCCAGCCGATGCGGCGGCTGTACCGCGAGTCGGTGTCGCGCGCGTCGAGGTACTCCCAGATGTAGAAGTGGGTGTACCCGAGATGCAACTGCAAGGTGTCCTGGGTCGAGAGCCCGTGGTTATTACATTCGATCGCGACCATCGCCTCGTAGCCGTCCTCGTCGAGGTACCACTGGCCGAGCGTTTGGATCGTGTACGCGAGTTGGACCGGGAGGATCTCGTTCGAGACGAATTCGGCGACCTGCTCGGCGGGCTCTTCGATCGTCCCGCAGCGGGTGACGTTGATGACCGAGTCGTCGAGCCCGATGCCGTCGGCGACGTCCGCACTGATGACGTAGCGCCGGGCGCCGCGCCGCCGCGGGGTCTCGTAGACGGTGAGGAGGTTGGTGATGTCGCCGCGCTCGGTGAGTTCGCCGGGGCGCGGGCGCCGGAAGCCGTAGCCGCCGGGGAGGATCAGGGGCTCCACACGCTCACGTCTTCGGATTCACCCAGTGCGGGAAGAGCGTTTTCAGATCGCGCTCCATCGCCGTCTCGGATCGAAACCCGCGGATACCGCGCGCGATACACACCGACCCGCGCCACACCCGCCAGTACCATTTGCCGTTCCCTGGGCCACGTCGATACCGATTCACACGGATCATTCTAAGCCTCCTAGATCACCTTATGCGTCAGCCCGCCGCCCGCGGCCTGATCGCGCTCCCACGCCTTCAAGGTGGCGATGTCCTTCGCGGGCTCGACGAAGAGGACGTCGATCGGTTGCTTCGCCTGTTGGGCGAGTTTCTCGCGCGTTTTGACGGAGAAGATCGATCGCCCGGCGTGCTGGAACGCATCCTCCGCCGTGGCGGGGTACTCCTCGTAGAACACGTGCAGGCGATCCTTCTCGTCGTAGAGCGCGTGGTTGCGCTCGTACCAGTACGCCTGCTCGCGACTAAGGCGATGCGTGCGGCCCAGGAGATATTTGGCCGAGGAGCGCTCGACCTTGTCCATGTGCTCCTTGGTCGTCGGGTTGGGTGCCCAGCCGTCGGGGGCGACTTCCCAGTACTTATCCGGCTCGATGTACCACGGGATGAAGACGTTGAAGAAGCGCGTCAGCCCGCGGTCGGTGTTCAACCATTGATGGTGCCACCAGTCGTACCGGCCCTTCGCGGTCGATTCGAGGACGCCGAAGGTGCGTGGGCGGCGCGGCACACCGGGCAGCAGGCCGTCGTCGATCTGCTCGGGGCGCTCCCAGGTGGACAACTCGGAGAGATGGAGGATGCCCCAGGTTTTGCCGCGGCCGATGTTGCCCTTGGTCCCGCCGCGATCCTGAAGACCACCGCGCTGGGATTTGCCCGCGGCGACGCGCAGGCTCGATCCCGTCTCGAAGCTGAAGATCGATCCCTTATTGGTGGGCGGCGTCGCCGACGGCTTGAGCCACCACGGGAGCGCATCGATCACCGTCTCGGCCATCCCGAGGAGATAGGAGGATTGCTCGGGGACGTCGGCGGCGACGAGCCCCCGCACGGTGGTCTGCGTGGTGACGCGGTGCGCGAGGATCACCTCCGTCTCCGTGCTGATCCCCAACTGGCGCGCTTTGAGGACGTTCAGGAGGATCCCATCCGGGTGACCCGTGTCGCGGTACTGCTGCTCGTAGTGCGCGATCGTCGCGAGGAAGAGGTTCTGGGATTCCCAGCGCGGGACGAGCGGTTCGGCGTCCTGGGTTTCCTTGGCGACCATCGCCCAGCGCTCCGACCAGTACCGATAATCCAGGGTCGCGAGGAGGCGCTCGTGCGTGATGAAGGTTTGCTCGGCGGCGGTCAGGTCGCGCTTCGGGTGCCCTTTGACATCGACGGCGTCGGCGAGTTGATCGCGGAGCGCCCAGCACTCGTCATGCGGCGTCCGGCGGAGCCTGCCGCCCGGGATGGCGTCGCCGAGCGCCCGCTCGACGCGGTCCTGGCTCTCGGCGATGACGTCGGGGTGGAACATGCCTGCGGCGCAGTATAGCGCCGGAGGCTAGCCGTCGGTCTTCCCACCCACCTGCGGCGCCGCCAGCGGGGGCGTGTCGATCGGGACCGCAAGGCCCTTCGACGCGAGCCACGCTTCGCCCACGCGGATCACCCGATCGGCGATCTGCTGGACGGCGGCGATGACCTCGGCGTCGGTCATGCCCGGCTTGCGCCGCAGCAGCGCGGCGATCTCCGGAATGACGACGTTGATCAGGATCGTGTGGATGAGGGGGTTCACCGGAGACCTCCGAGGGGACGCGGGGCCGCGATCGGGCGCGGAGCCGTCCCGCCCCGGACGGTCGCGAGAATGGTGTCGATCGCGAGGATGTACGCTTCGTAGGTGGTAGCGATCGGCGGCGGGATCGCGGCCTTCGCTTCATTCCACGCGACGGTGACGCTCGCGAGCCAGCCCTGGGGACTGGTGCGGATCACCTTGGCCGCGCCGACGGTGAACCGCACGATCGGGATCGCGACGGCGTCGGGGAGGGCCGACTTGGCGTTGGCGTCGATCGCCGCGGTTTGCAGGCGCTCGATGCGGATCAGGACTTCGTTCTGGTAGTAGGCTTGGCGCCCCTCGGGCGTCTGGAGGTTCGCCATCTGGCTGGCGCACCCGATCGTGAGGGCGACGAGCACGACGACGACGAGCGGCACCGGACGGTAGGGGGATCGCATGCGCGCGAGTCTAGCACGTCCGGCGCCGTCGGAGACTGCCGTCGGAGACTGCCGTCGGAGACTAGCGGCGCGGCGGGATCGGCGGCCCCCAGAAGATGTACCAGAGCGCCACGACGACGATCACCGCCCGGATGATGATCCAGAGCGGGCCGGTGATCGTGAACTGAAGCAGCGACCCGACCGCCGGGATCACCGCGTACGCCAACACGACGACGACGACGGCGATGAGCGCGCGCACGAAGTACGCCATACCATCCTCCTAGGGAGATCCGGTCCGCATCTCCCGGGCCAGTCGATGCGCCCGGGTGCCGACGTCGGCCGCCCACTTCGAATCGAGCATCTCGGCGGCGGCCTGATCATAGTCGCCCCGGTCGAGGGCGGCAATCAGCTTGACAAACGGGCGGAAGCGCGACGCCCCGAGATTGAACAGCATGTTCACGACGACCGCTTGGCGGACCGGGTGGAGGGTGTCGAACCACGGGAAGCGCCGCGCGTCGGTGATCGCGCCGATGAGATCGTGCTGGAAGAGGAACTCGGCTTCGACGACGGAGATCCCCCGGTCGGTCAGGTTGCGCCCGCGCCCGATGGTGATCTTCCCGACGGAGTCCACGTAGGGCTTCAGACGGAGTCCTTCATCCCGATCGAGATCCGCCGACAGCCGCGAGAGATCCATCATGCGCGCGGCGTCGGGTCCGTCGGCGACGGCGCCTGCGCGAGGACATCCGTGCGGCGATTGGCTTCCTCGACCCCGGCGAGACGGCCTTCGGCGTGCGCGGCGCCGGACGCGGTCTGGATCCACTGTTCGAGCCGGGAGTTGACCGAGAGATGCGTCTCCTGCGACTTCCGGAGCGCGAGGACCGAGGCGATCGACGTCGTCACGCCGGTCATGATCACGGCGATGAGGACGGCGTTGTCCTGCTCGGGGCGGAAGACGACCACCGCGACGAGCGCGATGAGTCCGGCGATGAAGAGCGAGACGACGGCGACGAGGTAGGGCGTGAGGGAATTCGTCGATGTCGTCGGGAGAGGCAACGGCGGCGGCATCGACGGCTCCTGATCGGTGGACCGGAGTGTATCACCAGGAGACCCCCGGCCGCGCCGTGGATCTCCTGGGGCGACGATCTTAGCGACGACGCGACTGGGCGGGCGGATCGACCGGCGGCGCGCCGGGCGTGTTGGCGACGACGGCGGCCGCGAGCGCATCACTCTGGGTGCGGACGCGATCGACGATCGCCTGGATCGCCGCGGGGTTGCCCTTGTTCGCTTCGACTTCATCGAACAGGGTCTTCAGCAGCGTGGCGGCGGAGCCGTTGACGGTTTCGTCGCGGGCGACTTCAGCTTCGAGGGCGGTCAGATCGAGCGGCATGGGATTCTCCTCTGGGTTGGGGTGGCGAAGACTACGCGGTCGGCGCGGGCGTGGCGGCGACGGCCGCCGCGAGCGCATCGTTTTGACGCTTCAACTGGGCAGTGAGCGCGTCAATGCGGGCTTGCGTCACGACGTCGTCGCCGGGCGGCGGCGTCGGGGTCGGGAGATGGAGATGCAGATGAATGGCCTCGACGGACACGATCACGTGCGTCGGCGGGGTGTGCGTCGGCCAATCGGGACGGGGCGGTCGGGAGCGATCGGCGTCGGACATAGGATCTCTCAGGGTAGCCCCCGGGAGGGTGCACACGCTGTGCCATTCGGGATAGCGCCGCCCCCGCCCACCCATGCCCGGGGCAGGCACGAGGTCCCAGCGGCGACGGGCAGCGGCGCGCCTTTATTCTGTATCGAAGTCGTCCGCGGTGGGACCGTCGGAGACGTCGGCGACGACGCCCTCGACGACGGGGCCGCGCCGGGCGTGCAGGATCGCATCGACCCCGCGGAGGATCTTGCCCATGCCGCCCGGGCCGGTGTCGTTCACATTCACCGAGCGGTTATCGACGACGACGGCCGGGCCGGTCTTGGGCTGGAGCGGCGTGAGGGAGAGCGCGAGCTTCTGCTGATCGACCGACGGCTTGTATTCGAGCGTGCCGGTGGCGAGGCAGGTCTCACACGGGACTTGGAGGTCCTGCCAGGGGCCGGTCGGCTCGTCCCCGTCGTCGTCGAGGCGGCGCCGTTCGCGCTTGGTCACGGTGGTGGTGCCGCGACAGGCGGTGCACGTGTCGATGTACGGGGCACCGCGGCGCATCACGTCGTCCACGACCGCGGGGAGGCGATCGGCGATCGTGCGGATCGCCTGCACCACGGGCACGGCGAACACCCCGTGCTTGAACGCCTGGATCAATTCGCCCAGGGGGATGCCACTCTGCTTGCAGATATCCGAGAGCTTCCGGGCGTCGGCCTCGGGATCCGCCAGCACGTTCAGCACATAACTGAGATCGTGGGTCGGCTCAATCCCCGTGAGCGCGGCGATCAGCGGTTTGCGCCCCCCGGCGGCGACCTCGAACTGATCGATCGCCGCGGCGACGTCCGCCCGGGTGTAGTGGGTGAGCGGTTTAGCCTCGCCCGCCCGCTGAAGCGCCGCAGGCACCGGGGAGCGGCGCGGGTTTACGGCCACCGGTCCTCCCGATGCGTTGCGCGTCCTCGCGACTCAGGGGTCGGCGCGGGGACGGCGACTTCCTCGCCATCGAGGTCGGCGACGACTTCCTCGGCGGTGGGATCGCGTCCGAGGATGCGACGGAGTCGAGCTTCGACGGCATAGGCACGTTCCATCTCCCCCGGGGAGGATCGCACGACCTCGACCGGCGCGTCAACGACGGGGGGTGACTGACGGGGGCGCGGGTAGCCTTCGGCGGCGTCGGCGATGCGATCGAGCGCATCGGCCCCCCGCTTGACCTCGCGGTGAATGCGGCGGAGGGCCAGCGCCGCAGGCGTCCAGGTGAACCACTTCATCGGCGGCGCAGGCTGGAGAAGAGCGTGCCGTTCGACCGGAACATCTCGACGAGCCCCGGCATGTAGATCCGCGTCAGGACCTCGTTGACCTCGGCCAGCCGCACCGGCGTGATGAGCCCCGCCGCGAGTGCCGCGAGGTAGGCCCGGCGCCGATGACGCTGCCGACGACGTTTGAGCGTGCGGGTCGAGCCCATGTGGAAGAGAACCGGTGGCTGGCCCGCGCGCCTTTCAGCGTGGGGCGGGGCAGGCGTCCCCGCCTTTGCAGCCGACCGGAGATCACACTTTAGCACGGCCTAGCGGGTCGATCATCGTCGGCCGGTCGCTGATCACCCGGCAGATGATCGACGGCTCGCCGACCACCGGGTCATAGCCGATCACCCCATGCTCCTCGCCCGGGTGGATGTCACGATCACAGAGGTCGCAACGGGGGAGGACCGGCACCTTGGGCGGCGGATCGGGACGACCGAGGCGGGGGGCGAGCGGGGTCATGCGCGGGCATCCCGCTTGTCGTCCTCGGTGGGCGTGAACGGGTCCGGTGCCCCCTCGATCACCGGCTGGGGTCGCGGCCGCTCCTCCTGTGGGGCGGGCGCGGCGGCGCCCTCGCGGAGACGCTGCCATAGTTCTGGAATCTTCGACCAGTCGATCCCATCAGGCGAGTCTCGGTAGCCGCGAATGATGAGTGTGTCGTAAATCGCCATCTTAAGCTGCGCCAGCGTGAGCGTCAGGGCGGGCGCGGGCGAACGATGCCACCCCGCTGGAGGCGGTGACGCGGGATCGTCCTTCGGCATGTACCCTTCGACCAACGGCTTCAGCCTCTCCTCCTCCGCGGGGGCCGCGCCCGATGGGAGCAGCAGCAGCGAGTCGAGCGCCTGCCACACGAGGAAGCGTGCGACGTCCCACTGCTTCAGCGATACCGCCTGCGCGACATTGCTCAGAACGTCAACCGTAAGGTGCTGCGCCAGCGTCGCGCGGGTGGAGATCATCGGGGCCTCCGAATGAGGTTGAATAACGACAACACCATCAACGTGACTCCGGCACCATGAAGGAGTCCGGCGATGTACGCTTGCCCCGAGGTCACGCCCGATCCCCCGTGCGACTCCGTCCCTGTGACGGCCGGGCGATCCCCGCGCGCGGCGCAGCCTCTCGGCGTCGCAGACTTACTACGACGTCATAGCCCAGCGCGTCGGCGACCTTCACCGCGACTTTCAAGGAGGCTTCCCCCTGGCGGAGCCGCTTCAGTTCGTGCGGATGAAAGAGATCCACCATCGGATCACTCTGCGCGTAGAACATCTCCGTGAGTTGATGGCCCAGATCACGAATGAGTGATTGGGCGTGCGCTGTCGGATGCGTGATCACGGACCGATAGTCTACACCATGCGGCGACCGACAGAAAAAATTGTGAAAAGTTGGCTGAGGTCGGGCCGCGGCCGCGCGCCGGGGGGGCGCAGCCTTCGGACAATTCTGTCATTACGGTTGTGTGATCGGATTATCGGGGCGGGACGACGGGCGGATGATGGCCCGTCGTCCCTGGATGCACGCTATCGGCCCGTCCGCGGACCGGCATCGTCGTAGTCTGGCGAATAGCCTACGCAGCGTCTCGCATGGCGTACCATGTCCGTTTCGTACGCAGGCTTGCCGACACGGTACCCACAGTCCGGGCAGTCCCCCGTCTTACCGATCCCGACGTACCGCCGAGACTGATCAGCCGGTAGCATCAATTCCCGCGCGCGTTGTACTAGGTCCATACGATAATCCTCATGTGCTGTCCCCTCTCCATGCGGTCAGTATGCGACACACTAGTATCGGTTGTCAACGTGACAACCATACCTAGCCAGCTTATCGGCCGTTTACGCGCAAGGTTTACCCAGGGACGGCGCGCCGGGGTCTCTCGCCCGACTTACGTAGTCCGTAAGTCCTTACGCTTTTCGTAAATCTCCACACCCTAGGATGGCCGTCCCATCGAGCCGGGAATACGCGCGCGTGGCTAGCAGTAGAGGCTGACGCGCGCACCTGGACGCCCGTACAGACCGCGGGCCGGGTCCCTGGACGTAAGACCCGGCCCGTGTCGGCGACGCGCGCGTCAGGCTATTCGAGGTCTCCGGCCACGTCGATCACGTCGTCCCCGGCATCCTGGCCGGCCGCCATGCCGAACAGACGACCGAGCGAGACCGCGGCGCCGAACCGGCGGACGGGCGTCAGGTCTCGCATCGCGCGCGTGAAGGCGTTATGCAGGCCCCAGAGCGTCCGCGGTTCGCACTCCGGCGCTTGGTACTTGACCGGGTCGAAGTAGAACCGATCGACGTCATCGAAGAGTCGCGACGGGATGACCTCGGCGCGCAGGGCATCGTAGACGATCGTCTTGGCGGTCTGGTCGTCCACGACGGTGGCCGACAGACGGTTGATCTCGACATCGAGCGTCTCACCCTGGACGACGAACCGATCGAAGCCCACGACCAGCGCGGCGCCCAGGTCGAGACCCGTCGTGTTTTTCCGGTTGATCGCGAACGTCGATCCTGAGAGGGCAAGGTTATCGCAGACGAAGACCGTGGTCCCCGCAACCCCACGAATGCCGAGACTCATGTCCGTCGAGTTCCGGAAGCCGAACGAGATCCCCCGCTCCGTCGTCGTCCGATCCGAGCGCAGGTCCATCACGCCAAACAGCGCGTGTCCCTTGGCGCTGAGGGCGAACGTCTCGCGTTCGATGCCGTAGCCACGACGGGCGATTTCCTCGCGGATCCCGTCGATCAGGGTGACGTGGGGCACCGGCTTGTGATGCGGGCCCATCGGTGCCGGGATCGGCAGCGAGGCGAGGACATCGTACGGCGTGAGCTTCGCGGCGAATTTGGGATTGTGCAATGCGAGGGTTCCGGCCATGTGGGTCTCTCCTGGTATCGCCGTCGCGCCTAGTCGAGACAGCGTATCCCTAGTTTAGCACGACCCGATGACAGTCTGTCAAGTAAGGCAGATAGGACCTTGACAAGCGTAGCCTGACGATGCTAATCTGTGATCGATGAAATCACGTGGGGTCGTCGGCAAGCGTATCGTCAAGGTCCTGCAAACCTATCGACCCGCGGCATACGGGCGCGGGGGCGAATGGGAACTCCGTGGAATCGTCTTGCAGGATGGGTCGGTCATTCGGTTTATCGCGGTCGAAACCGAGGATACGCCCGCGGTCGTGGGGATTTACCCCGGACGGAAGGAAGGGGAATAGTCCTATGTCCGTGTGCATTGTGTACGGCGACAGTCTCACCGATCGCCGGCCGGGGTCCCTGATTACGCCCGACGCGATCGGCTGGCGCCGGGAAGCCGCGTACTACCTCACCCTGCCGGACCGCGTCCTAATCCGGGCCACGTGCGCGATCGCGTGCGTCCGCTGCAAGGGCAAGGGGCAGGTCCGGCGCAAGCTGAAAGGCCGGAGGAAACCGGCGCCGTGGATGACGTACACCGAGTGTACGTACTGCGCTGGGTACGGGTACATCGGTGAGACGATCCTGGATCATCGGTCGGTACGCGCAGAGGAGTACACCTAATCATGGCGAAGCGTACACGTCAGACTGATCCCAAACCCGCGGACCCGTCGTACCGCGTAACCTGGGTGTACGACAACGATCACACCCTCGAAGGCTGCGACGGGAAACCCCTCCCGGAGTCGCCAGCGGTGTACGCCCAGAATATCGCGCGCGTCCCGGTCGGGTACCCCGAGGTCCGCCCGTCCGCGGATACGAGTATCCCGTACCGAGACATGACGTACGAAGAGTACCTCGCGTACTACGGTGATCCGGATCGGCATGTCGTACTCGGCTGTCAGGTCGAGAAGGAATGCCCCTGTTGTGGGAAATGGGATCACGTGCAATCCCTCTGGGGGATCGATTTCATGGACGACGGAGAGGAATGGGCCGCGGTCACGGTGGATCGGACGCTGACGCCAGACGAGGCGCTCAAGCTGCCGGGGTACCTGGCCGAGGTCGCCGGGGAGTTATTGCACGAGGCGGGGTACCAGGTGCGGAAGAAGGGGGGATCCGGACAGTGACGACGTCGATCAACGGGAAACCGGCCACCTGGACGCCTGAGATCCTCGAAGCCTGGACGAAGGCCCTACAGGGGATTGACGACCCCGCCCCGGTGACGAGCGCGAACTACTTTACCCCGCGGCCGTACCGGAACGAGTACGACCGGGGGTCAGACGAGTACGGATTTACCTACATCCGGAGCCAGCCGAACGGCAATAAGGAAGTCTATCAGGTCAAGTGGAGGACCCCACAATGAGCGCGTTTGCGTTGAGCCGTACCCACTTATCCCTCACCGCGGCCATCCTGGAAGACGAGGTCGATCCGCACTACCGGGTCGCCCCAGACACTGGGTACACCCTGCGTTACCCGGAGCTATTCATTCTCGTGCGGGACGCGAACGCGGGCAGCCTGGAGTACCGCTACCAGACGGATGATGGGCTACGCGCGCTCTGCGCGATCCCCAAGCCCCAAGCGACCGGGAAGCTCCTCACCCTCTCCCCCGGCGCGAAGCTCAAGATTCTGCATTGCTTCGAGTACCAGTCCTGCGAACGGGACGACTGGCCGCAGTCGCTCGTCTACACGCTCATTCGCCGGGCGGAGGCGTCCCTGATGCGGCGCGCACCGGGGTACGAGGCTACGCCGTGGGGCATCGACGATGACGCGCCGGGGACCAAGGTCGTGGAAGTGGTGAGCTTGTCGGATTTGATCCCCAGCCGTCAGGATCTGAAACGATGACCCGCGCGAAGCTCCGCGCGTTCAAGTGTCGCAACGGTGTGCATCGCTACCTCGTCGGCTGGTACCTCGGTGGGACGACGCTCAAGAATGCGTACTGTCGGGATTGTCCGGCGGTACGCGTCCCTACGGGGAAGGAACCGAGGATTTCCCGTCGTGCCTAAGCGAGCTAGGGAGTACCACATTCGGTACGTCTGTACCTATCCCATACGGTACAGACGTACCTTCCTGTTGCGAGGTACGTACTGATGGACGGCACACGGCTTATTGATCACTGGGAAGACTACCGACGGGGCGTGCCTCCGGCCCACCGTCTGCGTAGCGTCCCTCACGGAGGCACGATCGGACAGCGTCTAGCTATGGCGATTCAATTCGGTGTAATCATCTGCGCGATCCTGGCGTCACTCGGCGGGTACTGGATGGGACGGGAGTCGGCGGAACGGGACGCGGAAGTCGCGCGCCGGGTCGATTACTGCTACATCGGCGGGGTCGAGTCGGACGGCTTGCCGTACAACGACCCTTCACACTGGCGCTGCGACCCGACCGATGAGTCCAGCCTGCGGGCGGCCGGGTACACGTTCATGGAGATCCCCGAGTAACCTTATGCCCAAGTCACCGGCACAACACCACGACGATCTGATCGCCGAGATCCTGTACGACGTCGCGCGGCATGGTGCCGTGTCGGTCGTGGGGATCGTAGCGACGTTGCTAGAGGACGCCCCCGAGGAGAGCGGCGGACCCACGATCGCGCGCGACCTGCGGATGGTCGAGCTACGCGCACCGAAGACCGCTGACCGGCCGGTCGAGAGGAAGAAAGCCGGTGCCTAGAGCCCCGTTGCCCCGCCCGGACACGGTCATCCCGAAGGCGCGCCGCGTCTTCGCCCGTGTCCGGGCGTTCGAGGTCTGTTGCCCCGCCTGCGGCGCCGTGTCGATCATCATGCCGCGTCCCCTCCGCACGCGGGTCTGGTCGCAGCCCACCGGTGGGGAGTACCGAGACTTCTCTGGCCTGTGGAAGTGTCGGGATTGTAAGCAACTCTGGCAAGTCGGATTAGTCCTGTACCCGATCACGAAGGGCCACGGATTGCGGACCCGCCCCGAGGATACGATCCCCACCCTGGAAGAGAGTACCGAGCTTCGCCGGTTGAGAGAGGACCCTGGGGGGTACGTTGCCACGCGGGACGGCGCCGGGCGGAGAGGGCGCGCCAATCGGGTGTGTACCTGTGGATTACGGTGTCCGATTCACGAGGGGGAGTGATGCCAATCGACCGACGAGGGGACGCGCTCCGGGAACTCCGCGCGACGGTGCAGCAACTCGGACGGCTCGCGTGGGAAACCAAGCTCAAGGAAGCGCCGGATCTGTACGCCGAGGGGAAGGAAGCCGAAGCGTTCTCGTTGCTCGTGAGCGAGGTCCTCGATCTGGCGATGCAAGCGGAAGAGTACGCCGAGACGCTCGAAGTCCTGGACCTACAAGACGCCTGTCGGGTCGTGAGGGTGGGGTGATGGATCGCGATAGCTTCCTCGCCTACTTCGCTGCTGCCTGCCACGCCCTGGACGTCTCGCTCTTCGGGAGCGTGCCGACCGCCTACCCGATCGGGGACCGGATCCGGGTGAAGTACTGCCGAGCCGGTCTGCCTGCGAGCCTGGACCCCCTCCAAACCGTCTGGCTCGACCGCTACGGCGTGATCGCCTCTCTCCTCGACTATCACAACGTCGGCGCGTCCCTGGGGCTCGCTCCAGCCGACGTGGAGGCCCTGGCGCGCGCCGCCGATTGTGGCCTAGACGCCTGCGAGGATCCCGAGGTCCGCGCGTGGCGGGTGGGGCTCCTGGTCGTGGTCGAGCGCCTACCGATCCGCGGCCCGTTTACCCGCTAACCTTTCGCCCCTGAGACGCCGTCCTCCGTTTTGTCCTCTGGAGGGTACACGGTACATCATAGCGGAAAGTGTGAGACTAAGGGGTTAATCCCTGTAGAGGGTACAAGTTAGACGTCTCATGAGGGTGTGAGACAATAGGTGAGATGATATGGCGACGTCTCACAATATGTGAGTCGTCTCATGTCAAGTATCACGGTACCTATAAATAGTAAGGGGGGTCCAAGTCTCACCGTCTCCCCCACCAAAACCGAGTGGCGGAGGAAAACGGGGGACTTTCGCCCCCCGTTTCGTGGTGCGCTAGGCCCGGCGCCCGAGCCCAAAGTAGACCTGACGCTCCCAGGTCCGGATGAGTACATTGCCGTCCTCCGGCTCGACGTAGTACTGGCCGTTCGAGAGGATGATGTAAACGCGACGGTCGGCGAAGTCCTGCCGGGCGCGCTCCCGGGCGATCGCCTCCGTGGCGAAGCCCTTATGTTGATTCGCCGGGGGCTGGCTCTCAGCGAGCTTTGCCATGTCCTGACTGAATTGCTTTTGATCGGCGGGTGTGCGTTCGATGCTCATTGTGTGTGTCCTCTCCTGGGCTGACGTCCATCCGAAGGTGTAGCGCGAACTGGTGGAAGGCGTCCACGAGTCCGCCAGTGAAGAGCACAGCCCCACTTCCATCCGGGCGGTAGCTCCAAACCTCGAAGACGCCCGGGGCGGTCTCCGTGGCCTGATACCCGGCGAAGGGTGGCGTTGGTATCCGTGGCGCATACGCGATCCCCAATCGAAGATTGAGGGGCGTTATGGGGCACGGATGAAGCTGCACGTGTACTGAGTCCATCCCGTTGGGATCCCCTTTCAGTTGTCAAAGACCACGATCACACTATTGTAGTGCAAGGGGCGTGCCGCTGTCAAGCCCCTGGAAAGTCCCGGTAATTCTCGATCACAGAATTGTCTGTCAGCCTGGGGGCAGACCAATGTCTACTAGTCAGACTCGCGATCCGCACTAACTCGAATTGGCTCTATGAGTTAATTGGCAGCGGGTGGGGCGGGTTTCCGCCAGTGTCCACGGGCGGGGCTCTCGATCTCCCCCCGCTTTTGTAACAGTCCGAGACGGCGGAAGAGGGTCGGGCGGCTGATCGCCTCTTGCCCCTGGGTGAACCGGAGGATCAAGGCGGCGGAGCTTGCGTGCGCTGGCGCCGGAGGGATCACGTCGAGGATGCGCTTCGTGGTGTCGTCGTGCTCCAGATTGAGGTCGAGGTCGGGGTCCGCCGGGACGCCGTCCGCCAGTCCATCGAAGAGCCCATACTTATTCTTCCGGAGGTTGAAGGTTTGCGCGGGGGCGTGATGAGGATTCCAGTGGAACTGGTAGAAGTTGGTCCCGCTCTCGTCGGGGGACATCAAGTACATCTGCGTGCCGGTGTACCCCAACTGGGCGGTAGACCCGTTGATCCGATCCTGGGGCCGGGCGTAGCGATCGCCTTTGTCCGCCTTTTGTTTGGAGGCGTGCGCGATCCCAACGAGGCAATAGCGTTGTTCGAGCGCGTAGCGGTGGATCTCGATGCACGCAATGGCGGAGGTGTCGTAGTCGTTCAGGCTCCCCCCGAGAAACAGGGCAATCGGATCCACGAAGATGAGCGAGCCCGGCGGGAGGGTGAGCTTCCCGATACATTCCCGGAGGAGCTTGGTGCGGTCGAGCTTCTTGCGAATCTTGGACGTGTGCAGGGTGTGATCATCCACGATGGAGTACTGCGGGATGTCCGCGTACCCGACCTGGGAGAACCATTGGAGCGAGTCGGCCCAGGGGCGATCGGCGGTGATGTACCCAATCGCCGGAGGGGGGTTGCAGGCGTACCCGAGGATCTCGTGCCCATCACGAAAGCGCGTCGCCATGCCCGCGACGAAGGCCGTCTTGCCGACACCGGATGCACCGGCGATGAGATTGAGGGATCCGAGGGTGAGAATTCTGGGGAGGGGATCGAGGAGGGTCGCATCAGGCACGGGAGTCTCCGGACCGCCCGCGGGCGCCGGGCTGGAGACTCCCTCGCAGCCCGGCGCCGCGCAGATTCACGCTGTCAGGGCGCGACCCCGATCAACGACGGCCCGGGGAGTGTAGGCCCGTACAGGATTGTCGTCAACCCCTCTATATGGGGGCGAACAAACGGCACGCCACCATACAAAATTGCCGCTTGACAGGTTGAGAACCTGTATGGAACACTGCGCCCTTCCGCGGAGATGCGGAGGTTGTTCGCTGCGTTGGCTAATAGCTTGACAGCCTGACAACCCACATGATAGGGTTTATCACTATGAACGAATCCACGGATAACATCGAGACCCCGGCCGCTGTTGAGCACCCGCTCCGGCGGCTCACGGTCGTCCCAGGAGGCCGACCGAACATCAACGAGACCGCCGAGGCGGCGGCGCGCCATGCGCTCGCCAAAGGGCTGCCGATTCGGTTTCGGGTCCAACCCACCATCCTCTTCGCCGACGACCGGTACTACGGCTGGAGCGGGGTGATCTGGACCTTCGAAGTGAAGGACCTCGACCAGTTGCTCCAATTCAAGGACGACATGAGCGAGTTCGCCGTCCGCTGGGCGCATCAGGTCGAGATTACGGCGCCCGACCCCCCGGTGGGAGAGGCGACCGACGTCGTCGTCCACCCGGAACCGGAGATTGAGGGATGACCGTCAAGGAACTCTTGGAGAAGCTGAAGCACGTGCCGGAGCACGCGGTGATCATCTTCCATGATGCGGAGTACGGCACCGTGGGGATCGATCACGTGCAGTACGAGGCGTCAGCGCCGCACACCCTGAAAGGCGGGATCACCCTCCGCCATCCGACCGTGACGCTCGATGGGACCCGTGCGGACATCGAGGTCAAGGAAACCTTCCGGCGGCTGTCACGGATTCTGGTGCCATGACCGTCAGCCCGCTCAATCTCTGGCTCACGTCCCGCACCGTGTATGAGGCGGGGGTCGAACACTGCCCGCGGGAGCGCTATCTGAGCTTCCACGCGGGGGACCACGGGTACGGCTGGCAGCGCAAGGCCGCGTCGATCCCAATGGTGACGGGGATTCTGATCCATGCCCCGCTGGCGACGATCCTCTCGTACCTCCAGGCCCACGACCAGATCCCCCCGGACGACTGGATCCACCGCGAGGCGATCCAGCCCGCGATCGCCGCCTATCACAAGGTGGTCGAGCGGCGCGGGCTCCGGCTGGTGGTCGATGCGGAGGAATTAACCCTGCGGGTGCGCGAGCAGACCTTCCTCCTCGAAGGGCTGGTCTGGACCTGGGTCCGGGTGGCGCTCCCCGCGTTCCACGTGGAACATCGCGTCTTATTCGTTGAGCAGGAAGAGGTTAGCGTGCTGGGGTGCACGTGCGGGCTGGGGGATAACGTCGGCGAGCCCCACGATCACGACGGCCGCGGGTGCCTGGGCATCGGCTGGCAGACCCGTGGGGATTGCGTGGTGATGCGCAGGGACTACCCGAACACGAAGCGCTACCTCGACTTCAAGACGACCGGCGTGATCAATAAGAACTGGGAAGAGCAGTGGGGGAAGCGGGTGCAGTTAGTGGCGGGTGTGCTGGGCTTGGAGCGGAAGCTCGGCGTGACTATTGACGAAGTTTTCCTCGGTGTGCTCCTCAAGGGGCGCAACGACCGCGAATGGGACCCGGAACAGGGCGCCGCGGTGGGGCCGAAGTACCAGAACTCTCCCTTAGTGTACGGACGGCGCCAGCCCGGGAACCCGCCGCTGACCCAGGAGGAATGGGTCGCCAGCCGCTACTACTTCGATGAGGCGACGCAGAAGCGCAAGCAGTACCCCCGGAGCTTCATCCGCACCGGGTTGTGGGAGTTACCGGAGGAGTACTGGTACGGCGCCTGCCTCTCCATCAGTGATTACTGGACCCGGTGGATTGAGCCGAGTGGCGTGCTCGCGGAGCAGTACCGGTTGCTCGGACCGTACTACCGGAAGGACTGGGCGCTCCGGTCATTCACCGCGCAACTGGTCGGGGAAGAGCGCCGGTGGCAACAGATCCTCTGGGCGCTCTACGAGTTGACCTCCGCGGGGATCACCTGGGGTCACCCGGAGTTCATGACCAAGCTCGATGAACTCGTCCCCATGTCGAGAGGGAGCGCGTGCATCAACTTCTATGGGGACGAATGCCCCCACGTGCGAATGTGTGATCGAGAACCGGGCTGGGAGGATCCGTCCCTGATGGGGATGATCATGCGACGTCCGCACCATACGCCGGAACTGGAACAGGCGATTCAGCGAGGGTTGCTCCCGCCGGAGATGGGGGAGGCGGAATATGCAGAAGAGTGATCGCTTCCTCCGGGACATCCTCCGCGTCTGTGCACAATACGATCTGACGTTCGAGCATGAGGATCCGCAGGGGGCGTTTATCGTCGTCGAACGCGAGGGCGAGCCCGATGCGGACTGGTTCCTGGGGTGTGCGAAGGATCGGAAGGCCGTCATCGAGGAAGCCGGGGCGTTGGGTCCATTAGGGGGAGAGGTAGTGCGATATGGCGAGACGTAAATCGTTTGACGGCCGGGCGCTCCTGAAGACGCAGATCGAGACGCTCAAGGAGGAGATCACCACCCTCCGGCAGCTTCGTGAGCACGACATGGAGACGATCGCCGAACTCCGCCGAGAGGTCGTGAACGACGAGGTAATGTACAAACGGCTCGACAACCAGCATCGGGCCGCGACGCAGCCGCCGATCCAGCACCGGCGCGTCGTTCGCACCCTCATCATCGACGGCGATCCGGAATGGGTGGCGCTGACACTCAAGCGCTCGCTCGCGCCCGGCACTACCCTCATGGGTGGGCTCGGACACGCCAACCGGGTTACCGTCCACCCGGTGAGCGACGAGACCACGGCGTGCTTTGGGCACCGGATGAACGGCCACACCGCCTCGCAGACCATCTCGTCCCTGGCGAACGACGTCGAGCGGCGGAAGCGCGAGCTTCGGAACGAGGAGCCCAGCTAGATGGGGCTCGTCGGCGGCCCCCGGCACCACGGCACCGGCCCGAAGCCGCTCCCGTGGAAGTGTCCCGCCTGTCAGGCGGAGAACGTCGGGGTCATGGAAGAGGGGTGTAACGCCTGCGGGGCGAACACCGCCGCCACGAATGCCCGCGCGCAGAAGGGGAACCGGCCAGTGGAGCCGAAGATCCCCGTCGAGCGCATCGCGGCCCAGGTCGTCGCGGATAAGGATATCGACCCGGGGTGGTTCCTGAAGCTCGCGTTCCTGACCCCGCAGGCGAAGACCACGATCGCCGTCGCGCTCCTGCGGTACGCCGAGTCGATCACCGCGACGACGTCAGAAGAACTCCCGCGAGGGATTGTGCTCGCGTGGGGCGAGTTGCTCCAACGTGAGCTTGGATTAGTCGAAGGAGATGAACCGTGACCCAGACTGAGACCCCGCCTGCGGCGCCCGCCGCGGCCCCCGATGCCGTCGTGAACTCCGCCACGCTCCTGATGGGCGCCACGACGTCCGGCAAGACCTCCCTGATCGTGACAATGGCGGAGTACGTATACGAGACATTCGGGATGATCACCCGCCTCTACAGTATCGACGGGGGCGGGTTCCCGACCCAAATGCAGGCGGCGATCAACGCGGGGATCGTCCAGGTGTGGCGCGTCCGCACCCGGAGCGGCCAGGGGCTCGCGTTCGAGACCTGCCAGCGGGTGAGCCAGGGGTACTGGCCGCGGCGAATCAACCCGAAGACGGGCGAGACCGATCCCAACGTCCAGTTGGTCCCCCCGGTGACGCAGCGCTTCAAGATGTTCTGTCCCAACGGGCACCTACTCCGGGACGTCCCGACGGCGATGCTCCTCGCCCCGATCGTGTGCGCGCAGTGTACCAACCTGCTAGTCAACCCGACGAACATGGTCGTGCAGCAGGAGAGCTACCGCACGAAGGGCTTTGAGAACATCGGCGCCATCGCAATCGACTCGGCGACGTCGATGGGCGGCTGGATGATGATCGACCTCTCGCACCGCACCGACCTCGGCGGCGAGAAGGGCAACATGGCGAACGTGAACTCCGGGGACATGGTCTGGTCCGCGAACAACCGCGCGCAGTTCGGCTTTGTCCAGAACCGGATTGAGGAGTTGGTCCATAACTCCCTGTCGATCCCCGGGCTGGTCGTCCCGCCCCTCTGGACGGCGCTCACGAACGACGCGACCGACGAGGGGGGGTTGAGCATTCGCGGCCCGGCGATCGCCCCCGGACAGGCGAAGAACGGGGTCGCCCCGCAGTGGTTTGGGAACTGTCTGGAGATCACGAGCGAGGTCCGGGACAACGTCAAGTACCGCCAGATGCGCCTGCATGAGTACATCGACAAGCAGGGGGTGCGACACCTGTGCAAGGTCCGCGCCTACCCGGGCACGATGCCGGCCATCATGGAGGATATCGACGCGCCCGACCAGCCTGCTTTCGTCAACTTCAACCTCGGGGCGTTCTACAAGCTCCTGAAGCAGTCCCAGGCCGCGACGGAGAAGGGGTACGCGGCACGGTTCGAGAGCGTCCCGGGCACGCCGGATGGGATCGTGGAGTTCGGCGAGCCGAATGACGTCCGGGCCGTGCCTGCGGCGGCACCTGCCAGCCCGCGGGCGGTGGGACCTCGTCCGACCCCCAAGGCGCCCGTGCAGGCGGCGAAGCCTGCGGCGGCGGCTCCGGCGCCCTCAGTACCACCACCGGCCACCGCGGCCCCGGCGGTAGCCTCTACTGCCCCGGTACCTGCGACTACCGGAGTGGCCGCTGGGGCGCCGGTGACGCCGCCCAAGCCCGTTCAGGCCGCGGCCAAGCCCTCGACGACCCCAGTGACCGCCAAGGCCCCGAGTGCGCCCGCTCCGGCGGCCGCACGACCGGCGGCGGCGGCGCCTCCAGCACCGGCGTCCGCCCCCAAGGCGCCCGTCGCGACGCCCGCCGCGGCACGGCCGACGGCGTCACCCTCTCCGGCCGCGACGGGACCGCGTCCCGCGGCGCCACCCGCATCCCCTGGCCCGGCCCGTGGTCCGGCCGCGCCTCCGGGACGTCGTCCGGCTCCGCCTGCGGCGCCGGTGAAGCCGTAGGATCACCATTTCTCATTCACAGGAGAGGACCGTCATGAGCATCGATCTGAATCACCTGAGCGCGAAGGCCGAGAAGGAGGATGTCGATTTCGACAATCTCCCCGAACAGATGGGCGGGTTCCAGGACCCCCCGCAGCCGGGATCGTACCGGTTTGAGACCCCGAAGAGTTTCACGGGGGCCAACTTCGAGGAGTACGAGGACGAGGGGCGGAAGTACCTGCGGGTCAAGTTCGACCAGAACGCCCCGCTGCGGATCGTCCAGTCCGTCAATCCGGACTACACCGACACCCCGTTCACGACCCGGCTGTCGAACGAGCCCCGTCGCCGCGGGAAGGGCGAGGACGCGCCCAAGGCCAGCGACCTCGACTACTACATCAAGGCCGTGAAGCACGAGGGCGCGCGTCCCGCCTCGAACAAGGCGTGGGCGCAGGCCATCATCGCGTCCGGCGGCAAGCAGTGGGGCGCCGACATCGAGTTCTCCTGGGTCTGCAATCCGAACAAGAACATCTACTCGGTCAACGACGCGGGCACGGCTGTCGAGGTCGAGGGGCAGAAGGGCTGCGGCGCGAAGTACTACCAGCGGGACATCGCGAAGGTCGAGGGCAAGTTCCCCGTCCGGATCGAGTGCTCCTGCGGCGCCCAGGTGCGGGCGTTCGCGAACCTCACGCGCTTCCGGGAATAGTGATCGTCCCCGGCAGACACGGTTGGCTGACTCCGGCCGTGCCTACCCACACTCGTCGGTCCCGAACGAGGGGGATTCGGGATTTTTTCATCGGCGGGAACATCGTTTGCAAGTAGCATAGGCATTCGCGTAAACAGGGGGGTTTCACAACCGAAGCTCCCCGATTAGTAGACCAAAGGTACACCGCAAGGAGAGAAACGATGCCCCGCGCCCAGAAGAGTCAGTTGGAAGTCCTCGTCGAAACCGTGATGAAGATGAGCAAGGCGGACGCCGCCCAGGCGCTCACCATCCTCAATGTGGTCAATCGTGGACGGGCGGAGACCCGCGGGACCGGCCCGGCGTCCCCGATGGCGCCTGCGGTCCCGACCGCGCACACGAAGCCCGGCCGTCGGAAGCGTGCGGCCCGGCCGGGGATCGATACGCCGCAGGAGCTTCCGCAGGATGACAGCGTCGCGGAACCTGCGGACGACGTCGCCAACGGGTAGCTAGGACGACCAACATGGCGATCCCCATCATCATCTTCGGTGACGGCCCGACCACCCACACGGGGTTGGGTCGGATTGCCACGGACCTCGCGCGCCTGTTGCACGCGCATCGTGAGCAACTGGGGATCGACGTGTATCAGGTCGGCTGGAGCCCGACACCGCCCCCCGACGGGCTCCCGGTCATCGCCGGGACCCAAGGCTGGTCCCACGGCGGGTGTGACTGGCCGGTGTGGCTGTTCTACGACCTCCGGACCTGGGGGCGGGAAGCGCTCACCACGTTCTACGCCTTTCATATTGGGCTCGACACCCGCGCGGTCGTCCTGACGGTCTGGGACCCGGCGCGGTGTTACGACCTCTTCGCGCCCGTCGCCGATGGGGTGTACCCTGTGCTCCCGGCGGAGTACTGGGGGTACTTCCCGATCGACGGGCACAATCATCAGGGGGCGTTCGGCGGCCCGGCGGCGGAGGCCGTACGGGCGTACACCCGCGTGCTGGCCTACACCCGGTACGGCGCAGGCGTCCTCAAGCGAATTGTGAAGACGGTGGATCACCTGCCGCACGGGATCCACACCGGCATCTTCCACCCGAGCGCGACGAGCCCGCTGGCGACGAAGGTCCGCGAGAAGATCGGCGGCGCGCCGCTCGTCGGCGTCGTCGCCACGAACACCACCCGCAAGGACTGGGGCATGGTCTTCCAGGCGCTCTGGCGGATGCGCCAGTACACCCCCGACGTCCATCTGTGGGCGCACGTCGATGAACTCGTCACCGAGGCGTGGTCGATTCCCCAGTTGGCGGAGGATTACAGTTTCACCGCGGCGAATCTGAGCCTGACGACCGGCGCGCACACCGATGAGGAACTGGCGTCGCTGTACGCCCAGTGCGCGGTCACGATCGCACCCGGCCGCGGCGAAGGGTTCGGTTTCCCGATCGTCGAGTCGCAGGCGTGCGGGACGCCGGTGATCCATTGTGACTACGCGGGCGGGGCGGAATTCACCCCGAAGCAACTCCGGATCGATCCCCTCTGCTATCACGCGGTGGGGCCGTACGCGATCGAGCGCCCGATCCTCGACCCGATGACGGTCGCGGTCGTCGCCGAGCAGTACTTGACGAAGGACGACCCGGCGCCGTGGGCCACCGGCGTCGCGCATCTCGATTGGACCGTACTCTGGCCGCAGTGGCAGCAGTGGATCGCGGACGGCCTACAGACCTGGAGGCTGCGATGAGCCGGAAACGTCGTCATCGTCATCTCAAACCCTACGGGGACACCGCCGCCGAGCTTCCCTGGGACGATCGGCGCGACGCGATCCCAACGAAGGGGATGCGGAGCCGCCCGACCGCCCAGGAACTCGCCGAGTGGTCGAACGCCGTCGCCGACGCAGGCGAACACACCGGGCTCGGGAAACGCAACTGGGAACTCCAGATTGGACGGTTCGCATGAAGCGCCTCGATTTCGGTGGCCGGATGAATCACGTCGAAGGTCCGCAGCCCCAGGTCGCGCGCGATGCGTTCGGCCGCGAGCTACAGGTCGGGGATGAGATCGTGCTCAATCGGGTCGTCCCCACCCGGATGGTGATCCTGGAGATCCGTCCGGACCTCTCCCCGAAGGCCGCGCCGAACACGATGATCCTGACCGGGCAGTTCACGATGATCACCAAGCTCGGGGCGAACATGCCCACGCCGGAGTTGATCCTCTACCGGACGGCGGAGGAAGCCGGGCGCGTGTCTCCGACGGAGCCGCCCGCGGCGCCTGCGGCTGAGGGCGAGAAGCCCACGACGATCACCACCAGCGATCACTAGTTCTTCATCGACGTCTGGTACTTGTACGTACGTACTCAGAGGACACTAATGGCCGACGTCAAAGTCACGACGGAAGAATTCGACGGGCGGAAGATCGACATCTTCGTGAATGGCGACGGGGAGTTCTATGCGGTCCCCGATCCGCACGACATCGACGAAGTCTTGCGCGAGGCGACCCTGGCGCTCCTCCGGAAGAAGATCACCGGGTACGTGCGGCGGAAGAAGGCACGGATCGCGATCCCGGTGGTGCACCTGAAGCGGACGTCGCGGCATCGCGGCCCGGATCAGTACCTCGCCTACACCGGGATGATCACCGGCATCCATCAACGCAATCGAAATGTGCTGTTCACGACGAAGGCCGAGAAGGGCGTGCAGCAGAGTGATTACGACGATGATTTCTACCGGGCCGACACCGACGTCACCACGTTGAACCGGCTGATCAAGGCGACGGTCGATGCGAATCAGGCGCTGGAGACGTTCAAGGAAGCCCACCGGGTCAATCCGCGGCAGGCCGTGCGGGAGGCGTTGAAGGCGGCGGGCGTGGGTGAGGCGGATCTGGAGGACTAAGGTGACATCCATCGAGCGCTTGATTCGGACGTCCTGTAAGTTCCGTGGGGAAGAGTTGCGCCTCGCGCTGCGGGAGAAACTGATCGCGATCGAGAAGCAGGGGCGGGTCCCGCTCGCGCAGACCCCAACGGCCGCCCGGCGCGCCCTCGTCGTCATCCGGCACGCAGAGGCGCGGATCGCCGAGGCCCGAAAGGTCATCGAGCGCCACGGGTTCATCGCGCACTCGCTCTACACCACGACGGAGGATCCGCCGGTCTTCCTCAAGAAGGACTACCGGCAGAAGCGCGAGCAGGCGGACCGGGCGGCCCGGAAGGATCTCGATCGCCGCCTCGCCGAGATTGAGAAGTACAAGCACACCTGGGTGGTCCGGAGCTTGGGCGCCCGGACCGACGCGATGAAGCGCGCACTCCTCGCGCACGTCCAGCGCGTGTTGAAGCTGGTGTAGATCATGGAGTACCGCTGCTACCACTGCGACTTTCAGACCGACTCGCCACGCACGGCGGAGGATCACGTGCGGATGACAGGGCACCGCGATCCGATCGACCGCGCGCCCCTCTCCCTCGGGGGACTCGGGGTACCGGGCGTCCGCGCGCCGCAACCCTCCGCCCCGCTCGCGACCCTCGGGCTCGCGCAGGTAAATCTCGAACAGCGGCTCCGACAGACGTGGTTCCCGGCGCCGATCGCGGGTCCCGTCGAGATCGTCACCTGCCCGGTGTGCGTGGCGCTCGTCATCGACTGGCCGCGCCATCGGGATTGGCATCTGGCCGCCGGACACTGATCGATGACGATCAACCTCAATCACCTGTCGGATGACACCGGGCTCGTGACCGTCGAGGCCCCGGGCGGGGTGTCGCCGTCGTTCAAGAAGATCGGCGGGATGAGCTTTGCGCCGCGGATGGGGCGGCGGCGCGATGATCCCTCCCTGGTGCAGGAACAGCGCGATGCGGCGGTCGAGGCGATGGCGGACGCGATCCTGCCGCTCTTACAAGAAGACGACCCGCCTGTCGCCGACGTCGTCACGGACATCATCACGGCCGGACGGGCGTTGGCGCCGGACGCGCCGGACCTGACGGTCGAGGAGGTCTCCGATGCTCTCTCCCCTGGAATGGCCGTTGACGATGCTCCTGAGCCTGTGGTCTCGGTGGTGGACCCGACGCTCATCGACGTCGAGATCCCCGACGATCTCCTCCACGAACAATCCTTCCTCTGCGGCCCCGCCGGGACGGGGAAGACGGTGATGGCGCGATCGTGGGTCCGGCAGTACCCCGGTACGATCCTCGCGGCCACGACGGGGATCGCGGCGGTGAACCTGGGCGAGGGATCGACGATCAACAGCCTGTTGGGGTACTTCGACACGGATAGCTTGCGCGAGATGTACACGAGCGGGCATCTCCAGGCGCGGCTGGGGAAACTCTGGCGCGCGGGCATCCGCCGGATCCTCCTCGACGAAGTCTCGATGATGGATGGGGAGCAGTTGACGATCCTCACCCGGGCGCTCGGGGAGTTAGCAGGACGCGGCATGCTCGTCGATGCGGATCTCGCAGAAGAGATGCAGGCGTGGAAGAAGCAGGAGGGCAAGGATCCGATCGCCCTCACCCTCATTGGAGATTTTGCCCAGCTACCGCCGGTGCGAGCGAGCTTCGCATTCGAGAGCCCCCTCTGGGACCTGTACGCCCGCCACACGCACAAGCTCACCGAGATCCGTCGTCAGGCTGATCGCGCGTTCATTGAAGCGCTCCAGGCCGCCCGGCGGGGGGATGGCGACGCGGTCGTCCAGTTCTTCGGCCCGCGGCTCAATCGCACGACCGACGATAACTTCGACGGCACCACGATCTTCGCGAAGAACGATGCGGTCGCGCGGTACAACCAACTCCGGATGGATCGCCTGAAGACCCCGCTCCAGAGCTATTCGGCGGCGCGGTGGGGGGAGCAGCGCACCGACTGGAAGCACATTCCCGACGTGCTACACCTGAAGGAAGGCGCGCTGGTGATGGTCCTGGCGAACGCGCGCGAGATCGCCGGAGCGAATGGCCTGCCCGGACGGATCATCTACGCGAATGGGGACCTGGGGACGATCGTCAGCGCCGATGATGGCCCGCGGGTCGTGGTGGAGTTGAAGCGCAACGGGCGACGGCAGATCATCGACTGGATTGTGCGGGAGAACACGATCCCGCTCGCACCCGGCCGCCGGAAGGAACTGACGAACGAGGGGAACGAGCACCTGATCAAGGATCGGTTTGAGGTCATCGGCACGGTGACGTACCTCCCGCTCCGGCTGGCGTACGCGACGACGGTGCATAAGAGCCAGGGCCTCACCCTCGACAATGTCCAGGTGAACACCGGCGAAGGCATGTTCCAGACGCCGGGCTTGCTCTACGTCGCGCTGTCACGCGCTCGCACCGCCGACGGGCTCCGATTGATTGGGAGTCCGGTTGGGCTGAAACAACGGTGTACGGTGCACGGGAAAGTGAAGCCGTACCTCTAATGGGGAAGAAATTCCCGGCGACGGTGAAGTATCACTCGGACTGGCACCTGTACGCCTCGGATGACGCGGGGCACACATGGACCGACGGCGCGATTCAGATCATTCTCTTGCAGGAAATCCGCGACGAACTCAAGCGGCTGAACACGCTGCTCCATTGTCAGAACTTTCAGCAGATTCCCAAGTCCCTGCGGGAGTTGAATCGACGGTTGGCGCGCACACACCCGCTCAAGGGCCAACCCTCCATCAAAAGCTGACCATTCACACGCGCTCACACACCAGTACAAGGAGAACACCATGATCCCCTCTACCGTCCCCGTCGTCGCGATCCTCACGTTCGTCCTGCTCATCGTGTTCCTGGGCTGGCTCCGCCATCACCAGAAGCGCCGCACCCTCGTCACCCCCACGGTCTGTCACGAGAACATCCTCGTGCTCATCATGATCCTGGGCGCCATCATCGGCGTACTCGTGACGCACGCGCCCGATCGGAACGCCGCGCGTCAGCAACTGCAAGCCCAGTGGGCGGCGCTCTTCCCGTGGGAGCCGATCGATGATCAGGCGATTGAAGACGCGCTCGACGGCTGCGCGTGCTACGACGAGACGGAAGGCGGCGGGTAGGCACAAGGCCCGGCGCGCGCCGAGGATCCCATGCGACCGAACACCGTCCCGGATCTCGAATGGATCCACACCGGCGGTCAAACCGGGGCGGACCTCGGCGCGCTCCGGGCGGGCTACGCGCTCGGCGTCCCGACCGGCGGGTGGATGCCCCGCTACTTCAAGAATGAACTCGGCGAGCGCACGTGGATGGAGCGGCAGTTCGGGATGCGGATGCACGCCTCCCCGCAGTACATCCCGCGCACCGTCGCCAACCTGAATGACGCCGACGCGGTCGTGCTCTTCGGGAACCTCTTCTCGTCGGGCTCGGCGCGGACGATTGGATCGGGACTCGCGCGCGGCATGCGGGTCGAACAGAACCTCTCCTCCGTCGATCTGCACGACTGGGTCGCCGAGATTTACCATGCGCTCGGGCGCCCGGTCCGGCTGATGGTCGCCGGGAATCGCGAGTCGCACAACCGCGGGATCGAAGCGGTGACGTTCCACCGGATCGTGCGTGCGTGGAACCTCACCATCGCGGCGCCGCTCCCGGACTGGGACGTCGCCGTCCGCAATCACTCGGGGCTCGACGCGATCAACAAGGAGCGCCAACGATGAAGACTGTAGACCTCACCCTCACCCTTGGGAACGAACGGGTGACGGGCACCGTCAGCGTGCACGCGGCGACCAGCGAGCGCGACGCCCACGTCGCCGGGATCTACGAGCGCGCCAAGGCCGACGTCCAGGCGTACCTTTCGATCCCGCCCGATCAGAAGGAGCACGTCCCCACCCACTTCGAGGTCAGCGGCGCCGATGGGCTCCGGATCGCGGACGTCACGGTGCAGTTCGTCGGGAATTTCAACGACACGCAGATCACCAACGCGGACGGGTGGATCGGTACCGTCATCCCGAAGCCCGGGTCGATGCCGTTCAGCGTGTTCTTCTCGAAGGACGGGTACGAGGATCTCCAGTTGCACGAATTCCCGTGGGATGGACGCCCGCATCAATCGGGTGGGGACCCGGGCGCGTACCGGATCCTCCTGCGGAAGATCGGCCAACCCCCCACGGGTGACCTCCGCAAGGGGCCGGTCCGCGCCGACGGCCGCGCGACGGTCGATGACGCCGGAGCGTTCCTCACGATCGGCGCGAGCGCGTTCGCGATCCCGTACCTCCTGGAGTTCGAACCCGAGCGCGCCAACGCCAACCTGGAATTCCTCCGCGACGAACACGTGCACGCGCCGCGGGTGTTGTGTGTCGTCGGGCCGGAGGAGCCCTGGGCCGATCGCGCGATCAACCCGAAGACGTTGGGCTGGCCGCGGTGGACCTCGATGATCCGGCAGACGCTCGTAACGATGCGCGGGTGGCACCAGCGGGCGATCCTCACCATCTTCGGATCGACCGATGGGCTGGGTCGCGTCGAGCGCCAGCGCGTCGTGAGTGAGATCCGGCAGATCATCCGCGACCACCGGCATCAGGTCCTCGGGGTCGAGGTCTCGAACGAAGCGAAGGTCAGCTACGAAGAGGCGCTCGAACACGTGCGGATGCTGCTCGTCGGGAATGACGGATTGCTCGTCGCGACGACGGCGATGGGGTACGGGCACAGCGGGTGGGACGCGGTTGAGAACATGAACCCTTGGCATCACGCGCGCAAAACCACCGGCGACGGCGGCATCTGGGAGTACACCGAACAGCCGTACAAGGGGAAGGATAGCCCGCGGGTGATCAGCGACCAGGAGCACATTGGGCCGAAGTCGAGCGTGGCGGAGGATTCGGATCCCGAGCGACTCACCAGTAGCGCGGCGACGTCCTTTGTGACCGGGCACGCGATCGTCGTCCTGCACACCGGCGCCGGGGTGTTCATGGGCGGATCGGGCGGTGACAGCCGCGGGCGGGAGGCGAACCTGTTCGACGTCCCGGGGATCACGACGATGCTCCGGGCGCGGGTGGCGCTCGCGTCGCGGATGCCTGCGGACCTCCCGAACTGGCGGAACACCAGTCACTCCGATCCGTCGCGCGAGGGAGATTTCCCCTGGAAGACGAGTCATCTCCAGCCGTTCAATCCCGGCGGGTGGTTCCTCAAAATCTACGCCGCGCGCCATGCCGACGGGCGCTTCGCCGCCAACTTCATGAAGGTCGAGCAGGACATTGTCCTGGAGCCGGGCCGCGGGCGATCGCAGGAGTTCACCATCTATCCGTGTGTCGGCGACGATCACGAGGACGTCAGGCTCAAGGTCGGCGAACGGACGACGGTGCAGCGTCGCGGCGGGTTCTACATTGTCGGGCGGGAAGTATGAAGGTCGTCTACATCGCGGGGCCGTTCCGCGCGCCGAACGCCTGGGAGATCGAGCAGAACATCCGGCACGCGGAGGAGTTAGCGCTCCAAGTCTGGCGCGCAGGCTTCGCGGTGATCTGCCCACACACGAACACGCGCTTCTTCCAGGGCGCGGCGCCAGATGCGATCTGGCTAGACGGCGACATCGAGATCCTGAAACGCTGCGACGCCGTCGTGATCGCGCAACCGTGGCGTTGGCGGACGTCGAAGGGCACGGTGGCGGAGGTCCGCGAGGCCCTCACGCGATCGATCCCGGTGTTCCGCACCTTAACGGACCTCCTGATCTGGCATCGGAGCGGCAATCTCGACTACGCCATCCTGGCCGTCGCCCCGGAGGTCCTATGAGCACGCCGACCGTGAGCGTCGTGATCCCCCACTTCTACGAGGAGCGGACCGCCAATCTGATCCCGATCATCAATGCGCTCCGTGGGGGGACGATTCAGCCCAAGGAGATCCTGATCTGGAACAACACACAGACGATCATCGGCGACCTGTTGAGTGATCGCCCGTACGTAGAAGTGATCGACTGCCCCTTCAACATGGGCGCCCAAGCGCGCTTCCTCGCCGCGCTGATGGCCTCCGGGGATCTCATCCTCTTCCAGGACAACGATCTGCACGTCGAGTCTCTGACGATCGCGTGGATGATCGAACACCATCTCCCCGGGCAGATCATCACCCTCGAAGGGGTGCAGCAGGTCTTCGGACGGGCGTACCGCCGGTGGAACAAGGTGTACGGCCGTGGACTCCTAGAGCCGATGCAGGTCGGGATCTCCCTCGGCCGCGTCGAGATGGTCGCGCGCGCGGGCCTCCCCGAGATCCTCGCGACGTTCCCGTTCGATCGCGCGAGCACCGTCATGGACGACCTGGAGTTCAGTGCGGCCGCGCGCACGGCCGGGTACGTCATCCAGGTGATCCCCACCGTGCGCGGGGTGAGCGATCTCGTCGAGTTCGACACGCGCGGAGTCGGCATGGCGACCGGCCCCGACGCGGCGAGCTACTACACCGCCCGCGATCTCGTCGCCCAGAGGCTCTTCGGATGATTGACTTAGAGGTCTCGGATCTCGGCCCGGCCGATCGCAAAGCCCTCTTCACCGGCGTCCCGAATCTGTGGGGCGCGCAGGGGCTCAAGCAGAAGCTCGCCGTCGTCACGCCCGACCGGCGTTTCGTCCGCTATGCCGATCTCCCCTCCCGGCCGCCGGTGTGTCACGTGGGTCTGACGACGACCACCGGGACGGTAAATGACGAGGTCTGGACGATCGCGGGCCTCGGGGGGATTGTGACGGTCCCGAGCTATCAGGGGCAGCACCACGCCTCGTCGCTCATCCGCGTAGTCCTCGATCGGTTGAAGCGCCAGAAGTTCCACGACGTCGCGATGGTGTTCTGCCTCGCACACCGCAAGAGCTTCTACGAGAAGTACGACTGGATCTCGGTGCCGGGCGCGGTGTGGGTCGATCAGCCGGACGGCCGGGTCGAAGTCGTCCCGCCGTACTACGTGCTGTGGAAGTTCCTGCGGCGCGTCCTGCCGCTCACGCTCAAGGGACCGATTCGAATCGAAGGGAGGCCGTGGTGACATTCGAGGAGCAACTGCTTCGGTGGGAGGCGCGGGTGGCCGCGCTCGGGTGGCGACGGGCCGTGATGAACGTCGCGGATGATCCGGCGAAGCATCAGGCCCGCACCGACGCGCACCTGAAGTTTCTTGAGCCGCACCTGCGCGCCGCGCTCCAGCCGGGCGATCGCCTGCTGCTTGATTATGGGTGTGGCTGGGGACGGCTCACCCCGTACCTCGCGGAGATCATGTTCGACCACGACCCGACCGGCGGCGCGATGGGCGTCGAGCCGACGGCGTCGCTCCTGGAGAAAGCGCGCGAGGTCAGCCGCACGCCGAATGTGTACTACGAGCGCCTGGGGAAAGACGGGACGATCCCGATCCCCGTTAACGGGGTGGACGTCGTCTTCGCCTACATGGTGTTCAGCGCGATCATCGACCCGGTGATGCTCGCGATCGCACTGATGGAGCTTCGGCGTGTGCTCAAACCGGGGGGGCTCGTCTGCATCATTGATAACACGTCGCGATCAGACGGGCGACCGGTACGTTCCCCTTACTCAATCAGCCGGACCGTCGAGGAGTACCAAGACCTCTTTTCGGAGGCGTTCGGCGCGCCCATTCCCGCAGTCGATGAGTACGTGGAGTTGAGGGAAGTCAATCATCTCTTCCTAGGACGGGCGCTATGACGTACGCCTATGTGATGCGGACGGTCGATCGGACGGCGCGCCCGAAGCCTGCCCGGAACTACCTCGGCGACACCCTTCAGTCGCTCGATCAGGGTGGCTTCTTCGCTGCGGCCAAACTCCATCTCGTCGATTCCTCCCCGTCGCCGTGGCTGCGCGACTCCTTCAACGGACACGCGAACGTCGGCGGCGCGCTCTACGAATGCCACTTCGCGGACCGGGTGTACACCAATAACGAGAATGCGCTCCGCGCGCTCATGATCGGGCTCGGGACCGGCGCCGACTGGATCGTCCACCTGGAAGATGACATCGCCGTCTGCCGGGATCTCCCCGGATCGATCGACCGTTGGCTCACCGAGTACGCCAGCGAGCACTATGTCCTATACACCTTCCACACGCCGTACCGACAGGTCCAGGATCGCCACGCGCAGGGCCTAGCAACGTGGCCGTACCCGGTGCAGGCGTTCTACGGGAACCAGTGCTGGGCGATCCGTCGGGCGGATGCCGAGGACCTCGCCACGTATCTCACGACGCGCATCCCGACCTGGACGACCGGCCAGGGGTTCGACTTGATCATCAAGGAATGGGCGAACCACGCGGGCGAGAGCTTCTTCCTCGCGAGTTGTCCGAGCTTCGTGCAGCATATCGGCCGGGAGAGCGCGCTCCACCTGGGGCGGTTTCACGAGAATGGCAGCTTCCCCGGTACGGACTGGAGCTATCAGCCGTGACGATCAAACCCGCGAGCGAGATGACCGATCACGATCTCGGGGAGGTCTGCGGGCAGGTCGCCGACTTCCTCGACCAGAGCGTCCGCGAGGCCGTGGCGCGCCCGCTCGACCCGGCCAACCCGCAGCAGCGGGCGCAGGCGGAGATCGTGAATCAACTCCTCGGGGTGGTCTGGGATCAGAAGGTGCAGGCGCTCCGCCGGGCGAAGGAGAAGCTCCAGGCCGCACCCGTCAAGCAGGAGACGATCCAATGAACCTCGATCATCTCTCCGACGACCCGCATCTCGACGCGGCGAAGATCGCGCTCGAACAGCGGGAGGTTGATGACTACGTGAACTATCTCACCGGACTGCTGGAGGATGACTACTGTACGTTCGCCGCGGACACGCTGACGGGGATCCGCGAGGCGATCAAGGAGCGCCGGGTGATTACCTTCCCCCAGCGCGTCGCCGTGCAGAACATCAAGGACGCGGCGGATCGCAAGCGGCAGGACGAGGGCCGGAAGGTCGATCACGCCCGGCCCTACCGACGTCGGTACGAAGGGTGGGAACGTCGATGACGGGGTTCATCGCGTGGGAAGGGGCGTCGCTCCTCACCCGTGACGTCCCGCTCGTCGTCATCGTGACCGGCGAGAGCACGAACACGAAGACCGGGCCGATGTGGCAAAGCTGGATCCTGCGGAGTGACCTGCACCCGGTGACCGCGGTGAACACCCGGCAGGACGGGGCGATCTGCGGCCAGTGCGTCCATCGGGGCTATCAGGAGCGTGCACGAAGCTGCTACGTGAATGTCGCCTGGGCACCGGCGGCGGTCTATCGGAGCTATAAGGAAGGGAAGTACGCCCGTGGCTGGCAGGTCGCGGACTGGCCGCCGCCGAATGGGCGCGCGCTCCGCATGGGCGCGTACGGCGACCCGGCGGCCGTGCCCTACGACGTCTGGAAGCTCCTCGCCTACTGGGCGGGCGCCTGGACCGGCTACACCCACCAGTGGCGCGTCTGCGATCAGCGCCTCGCACGCTTCTGCATGGCCTCGGTAGACTCCCGCGAGGAGTACTTCGAAGCCCTCAAACTCGGCTGGCGGACCTTCCGCGTCCGCACCCCTGATCAACCGGCGGAACCCCATGAAATCATCTGTCCGGCCTCGGAAGAAGCGGGCCACGCCACAACCTGCGCGCAGTGCCTCCTCTGCTCCGGCACGACCCGACCGCGCGCCACGAACATCGTCATCCAGACGCACGGATCCCGCGGGGCCGCCTTCTTCGAAACGCGGCAGCCCTCCTTGCTTGACGATCGCGGACCGGTTCTGGGCGAAGGTGAAGTTCCCCGACGACCCGAACGGGTGTTGGGAGTGGATCGGCGGGTACAACACCCCGGCGAAACGCCCGTGGAAGGGGACGCGCAGGCCGATCTTATTTTTGAGGATGACCGGGGGGCGGCGGGGACGCCGGGAAGTGGTGTACGCGACCCGGATCGCGCTGGCGATCTATGACGGCGTCCCGCTCACCGCGCGCGTGGGCCTGGAAGCCTGCCACATTAAAGAATGCTCCAACACGCGGTGCGTCCGGTGGGATCACCTGTACTGGGGCAGTCCCGCGAGCAATCGGTACGACCGGTACGGGTACACCCAGGCACGATTGAGTTTAGAGGACCTCCGTGGCGAAGCAACCAAAGCAGAAACCGGGGACGTCGGAGCAGGTGGTAGTGACCCCGGACCTGTTCCTGACGGCCGTCCGGACACGATTGGGGATTGAGGAGTTTGTGCTCGACTGCGCGGCGGATGAGCACAATACCAAGGCGCCCCTCTACTGGGGCGTCGAACACAATGCGCTGGTGCAGCCGTGGGATCTCGGAGAGGGGTGGAACTGGTGCAACCCGCCGTACGCGAAGATCAAGCCGTGGGTCAAGAAGGCGCACGAGGAGATGCGCCTCGGCGTGAAGACGGCGATGCTCCTGCCCGCAGGGGTCGGCGCGAATTGGTACCGTCAGTACGTACACATGGAAGCGCCCGTCCTCGCGCTCAACGGGCGCCTCACCTTCGTCGGGCATCCGACGCCGTACCCGAAGGACATGATCCTCATCTTGTGGGATGACACCTGGGCGTCCGCGCGACAGAGTCACTTCGACGTCTGGACCTGGAATGCCCCCTAAACCCCTCGGCCCGGGCGCCAAGAAGCCCCGCGTCTACACGCCCCGGCATCTCAAGCCGACGTGTGACAGCCCCTGCCAGGGGTGTGCCCTCGAATACCGCGGGGGGAAGGGTATTGTCCCGAGCTATCGTGGCTCGCCGGATGCGAACGTGCTGTTGTGGGGAGAAGCCCCCTGGCACGACGAGGCGATCAACGGGGAACCCTTCGCGGGCGCCGCCGGGTCGATGCTCACCCGTGTGCTAAGACTGATCGGCAAACAGCGTGAGCACTTCCGCATCGACAACCTGATCCGGTGTGTCGTCCCGGACATGGAGATTGAGAAGTTCCCCGGCGCGGTCACCACCTGTCAGTACCGGACGCAGGAGTTAGATCAGGACCCGCCCAAAGTGCTCCTGACGATGGGCACCGTCCCCCTCCGCCACGTGATGAACCTCCCGCGGAAGAAGAATCACACGATCGAGACCTTCCACGGGACGGTGTCACGCGACCCGACCGATCGCTTCTGGATCACGCACACCTTTCACCCGAGCTTTCTCCAGCGCGGGGCGACCAACATGATGGGGGTGATGGCGTTTGACATCGCCCGGGCGCTCGACGTCGCGGAGCACGGGTGGGCACCAGACCCCGGCGTCATCGTAGTCGATCCACCACCGGACTGGCTCCGCGTCTGGGCGGCGGCGTACGTGGCGGCGGTACGGCGCGACGGGCCGTACGCGTACCCCCTGGCGGCGGACATCGAGACGCCGGATAAAGGCGCCGACGAGGGGATCATCCTGGCGAGTGGCGCGGATCACAGCTATCAGATTAACCGGGTCAATCTGAGTTGTCACCCGGACGAAGGGGTGACGTTCCCGTTCGAGTACCCGTACACCGAGATCCTCGCGGAGATCCTCGCCGCGATGGGCGTGCAGTACTTCTGGTTCAAGGGGTACGACTTCCCCCGGTTGGCGGCCGCCGGGATGCCGATGAATCCGCGGCTGGCCTGGGACTGCATGTGGATGTGGAAGGCGCTCCAGAGTGACCTCCCGATGGGCCTGGGATTCGCCGCGCCGTTCTATTCGAAGTTCGGGGCGTGGAAGCACCTGTCGGAGAGTCAGCCCGGGTTCTACGGTGGGGTCGATGGGTTGCAGACCCGCCGGGTGGGCGACGGCTGCGTGGGCGATCTGGTGAGCCAGGGCCAGTGGCACGTCTTCGAGCGCCACATGCACGACTTCCACCGGACCGCGCTCCAGCCCGCGACCGACGTCGGGATCTTCATCGATCGCGATCGGCTCAATACCTTCGGCGGCGAGATGGCGGCGAAGGCCACGGATCTGCTGAATCAGATTCAGGAGACGATCCCCGACGCACTCCTCCCGCTAACCGGCGGCGCGAAGAACGAGGGGCTGACGCGCCCGCCGACCGCGACGGAGCACACGAAGGCGCGATCCACGAAGCAGGACGGCACCGAGAAGAAGCACGCGCCCGACCCGATCAAAGCGGAGTTGTTCAAGCGGGCGGTCGTGGTGGAGAAGCTCGTGCTCCGGCAGGTCCTCGCCTGTCGAAACTGCGGCCTCACTGAGGTGACGACGAAGCACCGGTGCAAGATCCCCGGCGACCCGCGCGTGGAGTTGACCGCCGCGACCGTCCGCCGCTGGTTCTGGAAGGAACCCTTCAATCCCGATAGTCACGATCAACTGATGAGCTTCGTCACCCACAAGGGGTATCAGCCCGGGAAGTCCAAGCAGACGGGCAATCCCTCGGTGGATCGCGACACGCTCTCTCGGCTGTTGCGCGAGACGAAGGATCCCTTCTTCCAACATCTCCTCGACTACAAAGCCGTGATCAAGGTGAAGGTGCAGTACGTCGATGGGACGCTGCGGAGGTTGGATGCGGAGGATCGCGTCCACCCGCAGACCACCTTCAAGCCCAACACGATGCGGACCAGTCAGGTGAATCCGAATTGGCAGAACGTAAGAGCGGACAAGGACGGGAAGAAGTCGATCGCCGCCGGGTTCCGGCATTGTGTGGTCGCCAGAGGCGCGTGGGTCGAGGAAGGGAGTGGGTGGGAAGATGGCACCGCCGACTAGTCCGATTCGGAGCTTCACCGGCGAATACCGGTTCCTGTCGAATTTCTACCCGTACCGGGTGATCTACGACGGCATGGAGTACCCCACCGTCGAGCATGCGTACCAAGCGGCGAAGTCCTTTGACATCCGGCATCGGCTTCACATTCAGGCCGCCCGGCGGGGGGCGATCGCCAAGGCGATGGGGCGGAAGGTGCTCCTCCGCGAAGACTGGGAGACCGTGAAGATTCCGATCATGCGCGAGCTATTAGTGTACAAGTTCGCGGACAAGAACCTGCGCGGGCCGCTCGTCCGCACCGCCCCGCGGGAACTCATTGAGGGCAACTGGTGGGGGGATCGGTTCTGGGGGGTCTCGAACGGGGAGGGAGAGAATCATCTGGGCAAGCTCCTGATGGAGATCCGGGGTGAGATCCTCGCCTCGGGGATTGTGAAGGCGATCTCATGACCGTCCGTGAGTACTTCCGCCAACTCCGCCGTGAGCAGTGGGAGCTTGATAAGGGGTTCTCCAGTCGGGTACACGACATCTTCCCGCCATCGAAGATGATGATCTCCTTCTGTGGGGATCGCGATCCGTTTGAACCGGGGCTGTCGGCGGAGCCCTTTCTCGGGTTGGGGGCGGCGGTCCGCGTGCAGTTCCGGTGTCTCGCGTTCTACGCGCTCCACCGGGACGTCCTCATTGGCCTCGTCCGAATCGCCGAGATCGTCGAGGTCGAACAGGAGCTTTCCCCCGACGCGGCGGTCGAAGCACTCCAGGCAGCATTCGCGGAACGGAGTCGGCGACTGAAGGGGGTCGTGGACTAGTGGCCGCGGTCTGGGCGAGCGCGAAGATCCTCGAATTCGACTACGCGGGGATCGAACAAGTCCTGATGGGCTGGTTCTTCCAGTCCGCCCGGTACATCCGCATCGCCAAGCTCGGCACGCACGCGATCGTCGCCTCGACGGTGTTGCACCGGCAGACGCCGCGGATCTGGTCCCCGGCCGACCTCTCGCTCCCCGATAAAGAGATCGCCGCGTACCTGAAGACGATCAAGAAGACGGAGGATGAAGCGGTCGGCCTCGTGTACGATCAGTGCAAGCGCACGGTGCACGGGACGGCGTACGGTCTGACGACACACGGCATGGTCCGGAATTTCCCGACGATCTTCCCCACGCTCAAAGTGGCGGAGGAGACGCAGCGGATCTACTTCGACGTCGCCCCGGAGGTCCCGGAGTTTCACACGTCGGTGCGCCATACCGCGCATCAGCAGAAGTACCTCGGCGGCGCGGCGACGTACCAGTACCTCCCCGCCGAGCGGAAGGTGATCGGTCATCCCTATGGGTACAAACTCTGGCTCTGGTCCGTTGTCGCGTACGAACGGCTCAACCCCGGCCAACTCCTCTGGCGACAGAAGCGCAAGCTCCCCACGATCGAGATCAATGGGATCTGGTACGGGATCACCCTCGGGGAGGACGCCAAACGTGCTGCGGCGTTCTACCCCCAAGGGACCGCACGAGGCGTACTCACAGATGCCTGTTTCCCCCTCTTTGACCCGGAGGATCCTCTCGCCGAATCCTGTTATATCGGCGACTGCTATTTCGGCCGCACTCCGCTACGCGCGCCGATTCATGATTCCCTCTTAATCGAAGCGCCGACCCGGATGGTCGATCGGATCATCGAGCGCGTCTGCCGGGCGATGATGCGGCCGATCGACGCGATGCCGTGCCCGCCGGAGTGGGGGATGGGCGAGTACCTCACCGTCGGGGTGGACGGGAAGATCGGCGCCGACTGGGGCTCGATGGTCGGGCTCGACCTGCCCCGGTACGAGGACTTAGAGATTGCGAGCGACAGCCCGTACACCCCCGCGGAGGACGAAGACGAGGATGACGTCCTGGATCTGGAAACGAGGATTGCATGATCCCTGAGCCCGGCTTCCGCTTCGTCGTCTGGGTACGGGATCTCCGGCAATGGTTCCCGCCGTCCGATCACACCGCCACGCGCGTGACGTACTACGAGGTCACGCGCGTCACCCCGAAACGGGTGTACTTCCGGTCGTCGATCGACGGTCCCGGCTGGCGGCGCTACATGCCGCGGGATCGGTGGGACGACCTCGTCGCCCGTCGGCATCTGCTCGACATCGGGACGAGCATCCCGTGAGCGGCCGCCGCGCTGGAGAACGCTTCACCTTCTTCAACACCGCGTTCACCGATGAAGAAGTGGACGTGATCCTGGGGATCATGCAGCAGTGCGGGTTCACCACACCCGGGCAGTTGATCCGCCACGGGTTGTACTTCTTCGCGACCCGGCACCTGGATCTGGATGTCCCGCTGGACCTGTTCGATCAGCGGCGACGGATCAAGAAGCTGGCTACCGACCGGGTGGTCGGGGCGGAGGTCCCCCTGCCCGACTCGGCGCCGGAGGTCCCGGGGGTCCCTGAAGGACCGCCGACGTCGTCCCACTCGGGAGCACCCCTAGCGCCTCCAGCGTCGCCGGAGCCCCCGGCCCACCAGAACGGATCGGCCCCTGGGGGGGCGGCCCCGGCGGCGGCGGCCCGATCGTCGGCGGCGGACCCCCCTGGCCGGTGTTCGGCCCCGGTCCCATCCCGCGGCCGCTCGACCCGGGGGTCGTCCCGGGCGCCTGCCGCACGCCCCCCTCGGGCGCCTGACTGAGGAAGCCTTCCCGGACGAAGAACGCCAGGAGGTTCGACGCGGCGCGGGCGGCCGTCGGCGAGCCTGCCGGAGCCTTAAACCCGGTGGTGAGGTACTGCCGTCCGAGCGGCGTGAGCATCGCGCGGACGACCATCGGCGGGGTGATCAGGATCGCCGCCGCGGCAGGCTTCACCCCGCCGGTGAGCGCGCCGAAGATGATCCCACCCTGGGTCAACTGGATCGCGGTCCGCCCGGCGCCGCCGAAGCGCTGCCGACTCTCGACCTGCTTGAGCACGCGCGCGAGTTGCCAGAAGGCATCGTCGGTGCCGCGGGGGAACACTTCCGCGACCGTCTCCGGCGTCAGGCGCTGGAGGCGCGTCATCAGTTCCTTGCCGCTCACGAGATCCGTCGGGGATTTCCCCTTCAGGAGCTTCTGGCCGAACGCGCTTTGTACTTCCTTCCAATCCTCGACGCCGACGAGCTTCCGGAGCTTCGCGACCTCCTCGATCTTCCCGGCCTCGATCGCATCGGCGACCATCCGGTGCGCGGGCGCGAGCCGGGCGCGGAGGTCTCCCGCTTCCTTCGAGAGTTCACTGGCGCGGCCGCTGAACGCCGCCTGCTCGTCGAGATTGGCGACGAGATCCATCAGGTGCCCGCTCCCCGATCGCTCGTACACCGCATCGAGGGTCTCGGGCGTGAGCGTCTGGATCCGCTTCGCCAGTTCCTTGCCGGTGACCCAGTTGCCGGTGTTGTCGCGGAGGATCGAGTCGAGGTGCGCGGCCTGGACGAGCCGCCACGCCTCCTTGCCGACGGCCTTCTTCGCCAGTTGAATGTCGGCGACACGGCCGGGACGGACGAGCGCATCGACGACCAGCCGCGGTTCCTTGTCGGCGACCTCCGCGAGGAGCCCATCCTCGTAGGTCCGCACCATGGTCTTCCACGCGGCGTTCGCTTGATCGTACGCTTTGCGGAGCGGGGTCCCCTGCCCCCCGGCGGCCGCGGTCATCTCCTCGTCGATGGCGGCGAAGTACTGTCCGGCGTAGTACTTCAACTGACCATCCCCGCGGCGCTCCGCCTCGCGCTGGAGCTTGCCGAACTCGGAGCGGATCCGGTGCGCCTGGGAGAACGTCACCTGTCGCGCTTGGATCTGCTCGGGGGTGATCCCGGCGCGCTGGAACGCGAGCATCAGCGCCCCCTCGGGGGTGTTCTGCGTCATCGCGTCCGCGCCGATGAGCGCTTGCACGCCGGTCATGTCCCCGGACTCGACCTGCCGCCGGATCGCCCCTTCGAACACCGGATCCGATCCCTCGACGACCTCGGTGCCGGTGCGCTCGACCAGTCCCGGCAGTTGCCCGGTCTTCCCCTGCATCGCCCGCGCCATCTCCGGGACCCGGCGCTTCTGCGTCGCCGCGACCGAGAGGAGCGGTTCGAGCCCCAGGGTGATCCCCCCGGCGGCGCGATCAATCTCATCGTAGAGCGCGCTCGCGCTGGACCGGGCCGCATCGTGCGCCGCCTCCTGGAGAGACTGCCACGCGGCGCCCGCTTGCTCCGTCGGGATGGTCGGCCCCACCTGTGATTGGAGCCCCTGACGGTTGACAACCGCCGCATCGGCCGCCGCACGCGCGCTCCCCTGGTGCCGGGCCGCCTGCGCCTCGGCCAGGGTCGCCGGACCCGACAGCGCATTCCGGAGCGTGCCCCCCGCCTGCTCGTTGGTGACCCGCGGCCCGAACTGGTCGAGGATCTCATCCGCCCGCTCGCGCAGGAGATCGTTCTGCTGCTTGAGGAACTGGGAGTACCGGCCCCCGCCGAAGAAGGACCCTTCGAGGATGTTCTCGGCGACGGCGAGCCCGCGGCTTTCGGTGACCTGCGCCGGAGTGATATGGCCGCCTAGGAACTCGACCGCTTCGCGCCCGGCGTCGGTGACCTTGCGGGCAAACGGCGCGAGGAGCCGACGGCCGCCGCGGATGATCCCCTGGCCGATCCCTTCGCCGACGGCCCCGGCGGTGAGCCCGCTCGCGATGCGCGTCTGGACCTCGTCCAACTCCGGCGGGGCGCCGACGAGCGATTCGAGCGCCATCGAGACGACTTCGCCCGCGCCCGAGCCGACGACCGAGCCCGCGACGCCGCCGCGGATCCCGCCGACGGTCGAGGCGGCCGCCGGGACGACGGTGCGGAGGAAGCGCTTGGCCCCCTCGGGCGACACCGTCGGGTTCATCGCCCCGACGATCTTCGAGAGGTCGAACCCGGGCGGCGCATCGAGGGTGTCGATCGTCGCGCCCACCTTCGCGGAGGGATCCGCGGGCGGGTTCATGAGATCCCGCGAGCGCGCGATCGCGACGTCCTCGACGTTGGGCTCGCGCAGGCGGAGCGTCCCCAGGCCGGGCGGGGTACTGATCCGCGGCGGCGGTGGGCCGGGCGGCGGCGACTGCGGCGGGACGGCGGTCTGGTTCTGGAGCGCGGCGATCTCCGCGGGCGTCGGATTCCGCACGTTCATCTGGACGCCGGACGACTGTTGCGGATCGAGGGCCATTTACTTGATCTGCGTGATGCGGCCGCTGGCGTCCTTCGCCCACACCTGCGTGGTGCCGTCGGGCAGGGTGATCTCGGCGATGACGTACTGCTGGCCCGGCGAGACGCGCGCCGAGCCGAGCGCATCCATCACCTGTTGGTTGAGGAGCGTGGGCGGCGGGGCGAGGGCGGCGCCTTGCGCGGCGGCGCCGGTGCCACCCCCGGCCGATCCCTGGAGTCCGGGCGGGCCGCCACCGAGCGGGACGCCGCGCTCCAACATCTGCTGGCGGGGCGTCTTGATGTCGCTCAGGACTTTATTGAGACCGTCGGTGATCTGCTGCACCTTCGCGAGCGCCGTCTCCTGCGTCTCGCCTTCCAGGAGCTTCGCGTCGAGATTGGTGAGGGCGACCTGCGCGCGTTCGATGTCCTGCTGGGTCAGGCGGCCCGACTCCGCCGCCAGGACCTTGGCGACGTTGCCGATCGCCAACTGAATCTTCGATCGCAGTGTCGCAAAATCGACGTCGGCGGTGGCCGCTTTGTACGCGAGCGCGCCCTTCGTCGTGAAGGGATCCCACCCGGCGGGGAACACGCGGCGGACGAGCGCGTCGATCTGCGCCATATCCCCCGCGAGTGATCGCGCGGCGGTGAGGCGCGTGCGCTGGTCGTCGGTGATCGGAATGATCCCATTCAACTCGGCCAGGGTCGTCGTCGGCGAGAGCCCCTGCTCGGCGCCCGCGGCGATCCCGATCGGCTTCCGCATCTCGGTGTTGATTGAGGCGTCGCCCGATCCCGTCCCGCGCCGGAACGCTTCCGCTTCGTTGAACTGCAACTCGCGCGCGAGGATGTCCCGCTGCTGGGATTGATCGAGGAGCGCGTACCGCTTGCCGTAGATCGCGAGCGCGATCGCCTCACGATCGGTCCCCATCGAGGAGGACCCGGTGATGGTCCGCGGCTGGAACCCGATGAGCGGCTCGCCGGTGGTCGAGTCGAGGTACTTGCCGAGCGTCGGCGAACCGGGGCGGCGATCGAACACGCCGAACGCCTGACGGCCGTCGGGTAGCTGTCCGGCGACACTCTGGACGGAGCCCGCGGCGGACGTCCCACGCGCGTTCCGTTCGTACTTCTCCTTGATGAGCGCGCGGGCGTCGATCGGCGTAAACCCGGCGGCGACCAAGCCCGCGACTTCGCCCTCGACCTCCGCGCTCGCCTTCGCCAGCGTGGTGCGGCGCGCCTTCTCATCCGGCGGCAGGAAGATCCGCCGCGCCATCGTCACCGGCGGCGTGCGATAGGTGTCCCTGCCGAGCTTGATCCCGCGGAACATGAGCGGCGGCGGCATCATCGGCGTGACGGCGGCGACGCGGAGATCGGTCTCGGCGCCGTTCGCGGCCCCGTTCGACGCGGGATTCTGCGTGGGGTTCTGCGCCATCGGGCGTTGGGTCATGCCGTTCATCGCCGACGGCCCCGCCGCGCGCGGAGGCGGCCCGGTCGGCGCGCCCGCGAGACTCGCATCGACGGGTGGGGGCGCGGCCCCACGCGCGCCATGCCCCATCGATCCCGGCTGACCCGGCGGCGGCGCCATCGCGGCAGACGCGCCGGTCGGGGCCTGCTGCGACGCCGGGGGCGCCGGACCGCTCTCGACGCCCCCGAAGGAAGCCGCGGGCATCCCCGCGGTGACCTCGACCGGCTCCCGCACCATCTTCATGATGTTCGTGAGGGACGGGTTCTCGGCGGGCGGCGCGCCCATCAGATTCGAGAGGAAGTCCTTCTTCCGGCGCCCGTCGCCGGTCGCGAGGTGCATCAGGCCGGAGAACGCCGCTTGGCTGATCTCCGGGTCGTCGCTCGACGCCAGGGTATTGAGGATCTTCTCCTCGCGCGCGTCCTGTTCGACCTGACGGCGCGCGGCTTCCTCGCGGGAGGCGACCGCGCCCCGCTGGATCCCGCGCAGGAGCCCGGCGTAGAAGCTCATTAGAAGCGAATCCCGCCGAACGCGCTGCCCTGTCCGGACGCGAGCGCGGGCGTGGTGTACGACCCGCCGCCGTACACGCCCGGGGTACTGGACGCGCCCCGATTCTGGTACGCCTTGATGAAGTCGGTGAGCATCATGCCTGCGTCTTCGCCGAACTGCGCGGACCGGTTGGCGTTGGCCTCGCCCTGCTGGAATTGAAGCTGCTGCTGATTGAGCGATCGCCCCATCAGGGCATCGAGCGAGCCCATCGACGCGGCGAGGCCCTGCTGACCCGCGCCGCTCGCCGAGAGCCCCAACTGCGCGGCGGATCCGGCGGCGCCCGCGCGCATCATCGGCGCGAGATTGCCGAGCCGTCCGGCTTTGTCCCGGGCGAGGTTCGCGCTGGCGACGTCCCGCGAGGCGCCGCGCACGCCGGAGCGATCGAGATTGCTCTCGGCGCCGCGATAGATGTCGGTGATCTCGGAGCGCTCCGGCGCCGTCGTCGATCGCAGCGCCGCGCGATCGCCCGTGAGGAGCCGCGAGTAGAAGTCCCCCGACTGCTGGACGAGCGGCATCCCGGTTTGGAAGAGTTGCGCGCCTTGTTGCTGCTGTTGCTGCGCGCCCGCCGTTTGCGCGGTCCGGAGCGGTGCGTCGGCGGCCATCGCCTTCTTCTGGGCGTTGGACTTTTTCTTCGCGGAGATCGCCCCGCCGACGGCGCTGATGCCACTGGCGATGAGCGGGATGAACGGAATGACCGCAGGCATCTAGGTCTCCGCGAGGGGCGTCGCGGGCACGGGCACCCGCAGTTGAAACAGCGTGCCGGGGATCGCCTGAAACCCGGCCGTCTCCAGGAGCGTCGCGATCCCCGCCGACGGGGCGATCGTGAGCGCGGCGGGAATGTCCGCGCGCTGGAGCGTTTCGATCATGCCACTGAGGAGCTTGGCGGCGACGATGCCGGTACGGCCGCGATGCGCCGGGCTGACCCACACGCCTTCCAGGTGCACGGTGTTCAGCGCCATCCACGACGCGATGATCACGCCGTCCTGCTCGACGACGACGAGCATCGTGAACTGGGGATTGAGGACTTCCCCGGCGGCGCTACGGTACGCCCCGTCTAGCCCGACGTAGTGCGCGAGTTCGCCCTTCGCGATCTTGGCGTCCCACTCTTCCGGCGCGATCACCCGGACGGTGTACGTCCCGGGCGCCGTTGGGGGCGGGGCCAGCGCGTCAGTTGACATCTCGGGCCGAAAGTGTAACACCCGCCGACCGCAGCAGCTAGTCGGGGATGCCGCCGTCCACCTGATAGTTGGCGGGGAACACCTGGAGCATCTGCGTCCCCATCGTCTGAAGGAACGCGCCTTTGGACGTGAACACGTCGTACGCGCGGAAGAGCGTCTCGCCCGGGACTTGGAAGGTGAGCTTGTCGTTCGAGATCGCGCCCGAGGGGTTCTTCTGGCGCCCGGCGGTGAACCCGGCCTGTTGGAGATGCCAGATCATCCGGCGCAGGAGTTCGGCGGCGTTGGCGTCGCGCGTGGGGAGATCCACCGTCGGGGCGCGGAGCGCGGAGAACTCCTGCCCGGTACCGCAGACGATCATCCCCGCGGTGACGGGGGTGAGCGACGATCCGGCCGGGACGTGCCCGTTCGCCCCGGCGTTCGCACAGCCGTTCGCGCCCTGCCCGTCGTCGGTGCCGCCGCCCCCCTCGCCGTCCGGGCCGCCGCCGCCGACCGGCGTGCCGCTATCCCCCTCGGCCGTGTCCTTGCCCCCGGCGGCGAGCGCCTGCTGGATGTTCTCGTTGGCGTTCGTGAGGTCCGACGAGAGTTGGGTGATCGTCGTCGCCTGATCGCGGATGATCGTGTTGGCCGCGTCGAGCCCCTCTTCCAGGTTGACGACGCGATCCCAGAGTTTGATGAGGGACTGCTGCGCGGCGCGGTCGGTGACTTGGTTGACGTCGGGGTGGGTGCGGCGCGAGGCCATCGATATAGCTCAATATATATTCAGCTACATTGGCCTAGGCCGACCCACCCGATCGCGCCGCCGCGATCGTCGCATTCGTCATCCCGCGCGTCGGGTCGAGATCATCGTTTCCAAACGGCTGCCGCAGCACCGGCTCGCCGCCGAGGAAATTCTGCACGGTGATCTGGGTCTCCTCGCGGTACAGCCAGAAGGGTTCCGCCGACGTGAGGATGTACTTGTACAGGATCCCATTCCGGGGCTGCATCGGGACGAAGCGCTTGATCTTCTGCCCGCCGGTCGAGGGGATCACGTAGGTGTTGGTGACGACGGCGCCGGTCGCTTGGTTCAGGGTGATCTCGATGTCGAGCGTAACGTCGGCCGTGGACTTCAGCGTGATCATGCCTTCGACGAGATAGTGGAAGCCGGACATGCCGTGATCGACCTGCTGGGTCTCCCAGCGGGTCAGCGCGAACGGCTCCTCGTCGAAGATCGGGCGGATCGTGTACAGCCGCGACGGGTGAAAGTCGGACGGGAAGAACCGGAACACGCGCCCGAGGATCTGCGGGAAGCTCACCTGGACGACGGAGCGCCCGTTCGCCTGCACCTGGATCGTCGTCGAGGTCACGCCATCGACCTCGATCGCGACGTCCTTTACTTCGTTGAAGGTGTCGATCTCGAACACGACCCCCTTCAGGTACTTGTCCGCTTGCGTGCCGAGGATCGTGAACGGTTGATTCCAGTTCGCCTGCTCGGAGGGCTCCTCGATCAGGTGCCAGCGGTGATCGTAGAGCAGGCCCGGGTTGAGATCGGTCGCGGTGAAATGGAAGACGTGCCCGCGGCCCCAGGGGAGCGTGAGGTGCACGACGCGGCGGCCGTTGGCGGTGACGTTCCACCACGCCGCGCCGGTCTCCGGGTTGGTCAGGATGACGCCATCGACCTCGACGACGATCGTCTTCGTCTGCCCGTTCGTGTCGCAGTAGAGATCGAGCCCGGTGTAGTACTGATCCCACTTGTTCTCGAAGTGAATGTCCCACCCGGCGATGCGCGGCGGCTCGGCGACGAAGATCCAATCGGCCCGGTACAGGAGCCACGCGAGGCACTGATCGTCGGGGCGGATCCGGACCATGTTCGTCGGGACCGCCGCCCACGTGTACTTCTTCTTGTGACGGCCGTCGTGGTTGACGTCGAGCGTCGCGATGGTGGAGATGACGCCGTTGAAATCGCGCTCGATGATAATCGATCGGGTGATCCCGCCGGTGTCGCAGTCGAGGGTGATCCCGCTGACGTAGCACTCGTCGGGATGGCCGAGGTCGTCCCAGGTGGTGACGCGGTTGATGGTGAGATCGGGCTGCGGGCTGACCGACGTCCCGACTTGGTACAACTCGGGCGGCGTGGTCGAGGCGGACCACTGAATGCGCGTGGCGACGGATCGCGCACGCTGCGGCCCGTTCAGATCGCCGTAGAAGGAGTCGAGGATCGCGCGCTTGCGTCCGGCGGCCGCGGTGAGCGTCTGCGGGTTGTTCGTGACCGCGAGCCCGTTCAGCGAGTTGGTGATCGTCAACTCGATGTCGTGCGAGTCGAGGTCGAGGATCTGATCGCCGAGCAGCTTCTCCTCGCGCGGGCGGCCGTAGTCTTCCGATCGCGTTTGGAGATCGACCTCGATGGGATCGCCGTCGTCGCTGTCGCCTTCGTTCGTGTAGAAATCCCCGCCGTTGTTCTCCCCGAGGATCAGGTGCATGTCGTCGGGGTCGGTCGTCTCGGCGTACAGCGCGGCGTTCGGACGGCTAAAGGTGGCGTGCCGCCACTGCTTCGCCTCGACACAGAGGATGAGGACCTGCCGCTCGCCGCCGGTGTCCTGGTAGCCGAACCACAACTCGCGGCGGTACACCGTGAGGCGGATCGCGGTCGGCACCGTGAGATTGATCGGCAGGAGCCCGTGCACGCTCTCCCCACGGAAGAGCGGCTCGATCTCGTCGGAGAGGCAGGATTCGGGGCCGCCGCCGGTCGCGTAGATGCCGTCGGTCGCGACGATGAACATCGCGCCCATGCCGACGGCGAGACCCCAGCGGGAGGCGAGCCCGCGCTGGCACGCGCTCGGCGCGGACGTGATCCCGCGGCCGCCCGAGAGATTCGGGTAGATGGTGTACCCGCGGTCGCGACTGAAGACGTACGGCTGGCCGCCGTACACACACCCGCTCATCAGTTCTTCGGACGGCGAGCAGACCTCATCGACGAGATCCGGCGGCCAGTGATCGGGCTCATCAGGAATGCAGGCGTACAAGTGGCCGGGGCGATGCGGATCGCCGAGCGCGAACAGCATCCCGTTTACCGGCCCGAAGAGGATCGGCACCGGTTGCGCGAGGACCGTGGTCCCGGCGTCATCGACGGTCGCCACGGGTTGGAAGTGATCGATCTCCAGGGTCGCGGACGCTTCGATCGTTGTATCCGTTTCGTTGTCGGTGAACGTCCCGCCGTCGCTCGTGTTCACCCCGGCGAAGCCCCAGTCGGTGACGAACGTGCCGCCGCGGCGATAGAAGCGCTGGCGGATCGCGCTGTCGCCGAAGGCCGCGGGATCGACGATGATGCCGCGCCGCAGGCTGTCCTGCCAGAGGCTCTCGGCCATGATCGGCGACGGGTTGCCCTCGGCGCCGGTGCGCGGATCGTAGTTGGTGTAGCGGTAGTCGTACGACTGACTCGCCGGATCCATCGTGTCCGGGCCGCGGCCGCCGGTCAGATAAATATCCGCGAGGGTGACGGCGACGGCTTCGTCCGCCCCGTTCGCCGCCTGGATGTACAGGATCAAGCCGGTGACCGTGCTCCAGTTGCGCGACGCGGAGCCGCCGAAGCGCTGGAAGTCCCCGCGGCGGAGCGGGATCCCCACCTTGCCGAACTCGACGAACTCGGCCGCGGCGCCGCCCGCTTGCGCGGATTTGGATCGCGCCGGATCGCGCTGCGCCATGAACGCCGAATTGGCGCGCTTGACCGCTTTGCCGGTGACCTCGGCGAACCCGCGCAGGCGCGACTGCTGATTGAGCGCTTCCTGCCGGATCCCCTTGATGCGTGCGGTCTCGGCGGTGGTGATCTGCGACTGCCGCTTGCCGATGACGTCGGTGAAGTCTTCGGGCCGGAAGGACTTCACGTAGAACTCGTCGTTGACGTCGGTCTCGGTACCCGGCAGGACCGACGTCGAGAACACCGACGAGACGACGAAGTACAGCCGGAACTCCGCGATCATCCACGGCGGCACGTACCGGCAGATCAGGTGAATGATGTCGTCGTCGGTCGCCGGGAGCGCGCCCACCAGATCGAGGTTGCGTGTGAGATCGATCCCGAAGAACGACCAGTACCCATTCTTCGCGTCGAGCGCGGCGCCGGGGTTGAGCGTGAACTCGCCCGCGGTCGGGCCGCCCGTCGGGACGTCGGTATCGACCGGCGGGTCGGAGTAGTTCGTCCCGGCGTTGGGCGTCCACGCGGCGGAGTTGGTGCCGTCGCTCGCGGTGATCGTCGCGATCATCGTCTTGTTCTCGGCGGCCAGCGTGGTGGTGGCGGCGACGGTCGGCGCCGGGAGGCCAATCTCCAGGTCGAGCCCATCGGCGCGCACTTTTCGCATGCGATCCGAATCCGCGACGAACGTCCAGGGATCCCCACTGAGCGGCGGCCGGTGCGGGAGGAGCGTCAGGGGATCGCCGGAGTACCCGGCGTCGATCTGCGTGAGCGCGCCGCTCGCGCCGATGTAGAGCGCGCTGTCCACGCCCCACACGCGCGTGAAGTTTCCGGCTTCCGGATCGTTCATCCGGATCACCGAGTGCGCGACGAGGCCGCCCGTGGTGGCGATGTTCGTGAGCCCCGAGCGCCCGGTGAGCTTGCCGGATCCCGGGTCGTAGTAGACGTTGGTGAGGATCGAGTACTGCCCGGGCTGGAGCTTCTCGGTGTCCGCGACGAGATTCAGCCCGCCGACCCCGAAGACGAAGACGGGGGTCTCAAACGGCGTGTCGATGCCGGTCGAGACGATCGGGCGTCCCGGCGCAGACTGTTGCTCGGGCATAGGGCCGCCCGTAGTCTACGACGACCAGCCGGTCAAGAGAATCTCGGCGATCTCCTGGCCGAGGACGTAGCGCTGTTCGCAGTACTGGGCGCGCTCGGGGGATTTGCCCCGGCCGTCCTTCCCGAAGAGGTCCGCGAGGGTGCCGTACTTGCTCGCCGCGGCGGTGAATTCGGCGACGCAGTTGATCTCGATCCCCGAGCCGTCGAGGTCCTCGCCCTGCGCGACGTACAGGAGTTCGAGCGTGCCGGGGACGTCGGGCGGCGGCGCGATCTTCACCTGAAGGACGGGCGAGTCGTAGTCCAGGTAGTACCCCGGCGTGCCGTAGGTGTTCGGCCACAGGGGCTCGCCGTGATCGAGTTCGAAGCTGTCGGCGCGGACGAGCGAGCGAATGGTCCCGTCGTCGCCGCGCCACACGAGATCGGCGGTGAGGAGCCAGTCCTGCGGGAGCGTGACGACGGAGGTACCCACCGGGACCTTCGGCACGGGCGATCCGCCTTGCGGCAGGAGCGGCAACTGCGCGACGGAGATCAGCAGCTTGGTCTGCTTGAGGAAGCGATTGGTGCGCTCGTTCAGCCGGTGGAGGACTTCGGCGGCGGTCCACAGACCGGACGGGAACGTGGCGCCCTGATCGCGCGGTTCGAGCAGGACCGATTGGATCTCGTCGAGGATCTGCGCGTCGGTCATGATCGCGTGCCTGGGAGCGTCACCGGCTCGGTCGGCACGGTGAGGCGTTTCAACTGCCGGTTATCGAGCCCCATGAACGTACGGTACATCTGACTCGCTTTGATCAGGCCATTCTCCTCGGCGGCCGCGGCGAGGAACGCGCGGAAGTACGGCGCGGACGCCTGGAACCAGACGCCGCCCTTCGAGAGCGACAGGACGTGCAGGCAGTAGCCGAGCAGGGTCGAGATATCCGCCTCGGCGAGATCCACGAAGGATCCGTCGAGGAGGAGCACCGGCGTGTCGGCGACGCCTTCGACCGTGAGCGCGTTGTGCCCGAGCGCGTCCGCGGGCCAGATGTAGACGGAGCGGAGCGAGAGCGGGCACCACAGCATCGGCCGCGTCGGGACGGATCCGCCGGTGGCGGTCGTCTCCTGGCGCCAGCGCGGGCGGCCGTTATTGAGATCCTCCCGCGTCGTCGAGGACATCGGCTTCGTGTTGAAGCTGATCCGCATGCGGTAGAGGATCGCGTTCGGGAGCGAGTACTCGTACGCCGCGGGGTTGGTTGGGAGGACGACCGTCTGCCGCCAGCGGCCGGTGAGCGCGTTCCACTCGCGGAGGGCTTCGTTGATCGCGTCGTTGGCTTCGGTGACGGACCACCAGGGCACACCCTCGTACATCTCCTGGAGACGGGCGCGGAGTTGGGCGCGGGTGATCTGGGTGTACGGCACCGGTTACGACCCCGGCAGCGACCCGAAGGTCAGCAGGCCGCGGCTGTACTTCCACTGCCGAATCGCGGCGGCCTGGGTGTAGATGTAGTGCGACATGCCGATCGCCTGCGTCGTCGTCGGCAGCGTCGTCGAGACCTGGACCTCGGCGCCGCCGTTGATCGAGCAGAAGACGGCGGTCCCGGCGGACGCGACGCGAATCTTGAAGCGGTACGCAGTCGAGGCGGCGATCGCCGCGATGTCCGCGCTCACCGTCTGTCCGGATCCATCGCCGGTGACGCACTTGAAGCCGGTGTCGCTCGCGGTGGTGGAGTACCGGATGGCGACGAACTGCTTGGTCGGGGATTGCGTGTCGGTGTCGGTCCAGTTGACCGACGTCAGTCCTTGCCACCAGCGGATCGACGTGAGGGTGTCGGGCGAGCGCGCGATCCATTCGTAGGTCGGATCCCACCGCGTCTGCGCCTGATTGGTCGTCGCGGGCATCGCGAGGTTCCCGGCGGTCCCGGCGGAGGCTTGCGACGCGAGATCCACGTACGGATTGTCCGCTTGGTTCGAGAGCGTCGCGCTGAAGCCCTGGACGAGGCTCGTGATCGCGACGAGGTACCCGGACGCGACGACCTGCGCGGTCCCCGAGGAGTCGGTCAGGTAGAACGAGATCGATCGGCGACCCACGCCGAACGCCAGCGCGCTGGGGTCGCCGGTCGGTGCCTTCCACGTGCCGTCGCCGAACCACGCGGTCGCGGACGTCGCGCCGCTGCCGCTGTTCAAATTAGTGACGGGGAGATTCCCGGTAACCTGCGTCGCGAGACTCACCTGTCCGGCCGAGAGCACGCCGGAGGTCAGGAGCGCGACACCGGATCCGGTCGCGCGTTTGAGGATCGCGCCGGTGATCCCGTTGTAGAGCGCGACTTCGCCATCGACGGAGACGCCCGGGCCGGTGACGCCGCCCGCCGCCGGGACCTGTGTCCAGGTGTTCGTGGTGATGCACTGATAGAGGCCCGCGGACGCGCCGGTCTTGAAGAAGATCGACCGGATCGTGCACGTCGCCGGGAGCGTGCCGGAGCCGGGGACGACCATCGCGGGGTTCTGCGCGAGGAGGATCCCCGCGAAGAGCGCGAAGAGGGTCGCGACGAACGTGATCGCCACCGCGTGCCGCATGATCAAGCGTCCCATTAGTAGATCACCTGCGCGAGCACGACTTGCGTGCCGTTGTCGTCGATGAAGAGGGTGACGGTGCGATTCGGCGAAACCCCGACGATGCTCACCTGGAGATCGTCGGCGTCGAGGACGTCGCCGGGGATCAGCACCCCGCCCACCACGACGTCGAACGGGCCATTGTCGTCGTCGGCCCAGAAGGTGTACGCGCCGGTGAATTGATCGGCGGTGAACGGATTGGCGAGCGGGGTTTGATCGGCGTCGGCGAAGATCGTCGCAAAATTCTGGGTCCCGGCGAGGAAGACCGACAGCGTCGTGCCGGGCGACGGGGCGATCCCGGAGTACTGCTGCAAGGCCATCGGATCCTCCGGACTACTTCCCCTTCTCGACCGTCGCGGCGGGGAGCGACGGCGGCGGCGGCCCGGGGGCGGCGCGACCT
>Ga0209819_10000008_pt1 | contig 73966 bp, 106 predicted proteins | sample PPLLak2March2015_FD_187248 | JGI IMG/M metagenome (GOLD analysis project Ga0209819, IMG submission 187248) | Freshwater sediment microbial communities from Prairie Pothole Lake near Jamestown, North Dakota, USA - PPLs Lake P7 Core (1) Depth... | ecosystem: Environmental > Aquatic > Freshwater... | reverse complement strand
CATAGCCAGGAGAGTATACAGGTATGTCATATACCGCAAGTGGATCTACTTCTATAATATCTCCGCCTTCATTGAATAACGCATGGTTTAGCCCGCATAGTGTATTTCCAATGTATTCAAGTACCCCGTTAATGTTTCCGGCAGGAAACTGAACTTGAGGATCGCAAATATCCGTTTGTCCGTTGTAGGTGATCGCGGATGAAACAGCAGATACCGGGTTGTTAATGATCAGGCCAAACTTAGTATCAATACTTTTTAAAATATCGTTTAAGGACGAAGCGGCAGTGTATGTAATGTAATTAAGTACCTGACCATTGTATCGTTGAACTGCGGATGTATAAAATATTGGCATCTTCTATGTGTTTAGTACTGAGTAATAACAATCAATTGTTTTTTGATCGAACTGGCTTACCGTGTCCAGCCCTCCGCTTAAAGCACCAGATGTAGCAAGGAATGGTTTTAGCGATCCTTGGTATGAAAAATTTACCAGATATCCGTTGTATTTTTTTCCTGTTGTAGGAGCGTATATTCTAAATTTAAGCGGCTCAAACTCGTCCATTATAAAGCCAATTCCGATAAGCATATCATTAACAATGGCAACAATTTCTGTTAATGTTGTAGCCGGGTTAGTAACATTGTTAATGTTAAATACAATATTAGATGTGGTGTCTATAATTTCTAGCTCATAGGAAATATCAAATGGATCATAGTTTATAGAAATCTCGCACATGGCTTGTCTGCCAGGACATTTATCATAGGCATCCAACACTAAGAATCTTAACAGTTCTTTTGACCAGCTATTCTTACATTGCGACAGGCCAAATATTTCATTGAAGGCAAGATCACATACGTTCTTTGCTAGGTTTGCTTTACCGATTGCTATTATTTCGTCAGGTGTAAGATTTATCATAGCTATCGTGTGTTAACAATCAGGACAACCGCAATCGCATTCACATATTTGTTTGATAAGGTCAATATCGGTTCCGGCACAGTTTAGGTCCAGGTCGATGAATGATTGATTAGCAGATTCAAGAAGGATCATTACTTTCACAGCATTAAGAAGGCAAGGACTTTTACAAAGCAAGTCGGGGTTACACGGATTTGATTTGATTAAACACGCTGCTTTTTTTGTGAGCTTACATTTGCATTTATCCGCATCGAAAGTCACTAGAGCATCTGCTACGTCTGTATATTTCATGGAAAGATCTTCATCCTCGATCACTTCCCAATCCGCAGGGTTAAGATCAGGTGGCGTAAGAGCATTGCTTGTTATGGCTTTATATAATTTAGCAGTCGATGGCAACCATACCGTGCTTATTCCACCCAGGTAATTTGCTCCGAAACTATAGGTGGGGACGGTCAGTAACTTAATAGAATAAACTCCGTCTTTGTTTTGCAGAAAATAGTTAAATAACATTGATCCGGCAGCGGCGGAACTGATTAGCTCATTCCCATCGCCAAGGCTGGACATTGTGTAAACAGCTCCGCTGTGATGGGTTATAATTACTTTACGGTATAAAGTAAAAAATGCAAGCAAATGACCAGAATCATAATTGGTTGTGTAGTTTGAATAATCGGAAAATAAAAGATTTAAGCCGTCTGGCGTGAGGATATAATCAAAAACAGTTGGTGTCGCCGGATTGAATAAGGAAGCTTTAAATTCTGTACCTGCCGATGATGCCATAACAGTGGATGTATTAGCCTCCTAATAATCATCCTGGTTCCGGGCTGGTTTGTTACAAATATAACACAATTTCCTTATTTAGAATCGTTCTAAATAACAAATATTTAAAAATGTCGTATGACTGTTTATTACCTTTATTCAAAACCTAAAAAAATATGAAAACTGACCTCTACACAAAAACCATTCTTACTGTTATTGCTATCGCGTTAACAGTAATTGTATTCCGTAACATCGGTATTACAAATGCAAACGCTGAATCAAGGTTTGTAAATGTTCCTTTAAATACCGATGGATCCATGAACGTTAAAGTAGTGTCCATGCCCTCCATCCTTGATGTTAAAGTTAAAGAGGTTGACGCGTTTGCGTTTAATTATGCCCCTGCCATAAAAGTTAAAATAGAAAGAGATTAGTTTTTATAGATCTTTCAAGTCGGCTAAAAGTTTGGCCTGTTCTTCGAGTATAGGGGCTATAATATTATTAGATTGCTGAAAGGTGATTTTCTTTTTCTCTAGCAAAGCCCTTACTCTGCTGATTTTTGTCGCGTTGTTTATAAATTTGGACTTAATAGTTTCTATTTTATTAATCTTGATCCGTTCATCTTTATCTATTGGCTTATCCATTGGGATATTTTGCATCTTCTCGCCTAAATCATCCTTAAATTGATAATGAAGAGATTTTATTTTATTGGTACTAATTTCTTTATATCTTTCCTCTGGAAAAGCTTCCAGTTTCACGCCCACAAATCTAGCGAACACCTCGGTTACTGTTTTTTTACTATAATAGCCTTCCTTACCCAGTGCAGCGTATATTAAGTCGTCTCCCAATGCACCATAAGGGATATACTGTCTTCCAAAGAACCGCAACACATTAAATACCCGCTCATTATCGCTTATTTTGCTTGGTTTATATTTTGTAGCGGTTGGGTCAATAGTTGGCCTCCCTTTAAAATCACTATCTATTTTAGGTAGCAACTGCAACCAAGTAAATAACGGATCATTAATGTTTTTTGCAATGGTTACGGCTGTTGGCCCTGTTGGATTATTGGTACGGTCAACGGTCTCAAAGGAAATAGGAAGCAGTTTCTTAATTAACTCTAATTTGTCATTATTTTCATCTAAGTTTCCATAAATGTATACAGGGCTTACAAAGCGGGCTACGTTTAAAACTTTGTTACCCAACAACCAATCCAGTGAGATATTGCCACCAAGTATATCTGGTAACGGAATTTTTGCTGCTCCTGGCCTGTTCTCCCTAAGTTTTCTTTCTTCTTCTGATTCACCTGACGAATGGCTTGCAAGTGCAGCTATAGCATGTAACGTTGCTCCAAAAGCGATCAGATTTAATGGCCGTTTTGCCCCTGCGTTTTTAAGGATCCTGGCTAAGTCGCCTGAGAATTTTCCAAAGGGTTGACCAACTACCGGGATTTTGGACGTGAAATCGTATAGCTTACCGACTCGTTTGTAATTTTGAAATCCTTCTGCAACCAATTCAACAGCTTGTTCCGCAGTATAGCCACCATCAACTAAACATTTAAAGGCAGATATTTTATAAAGATCATCCACTCCACCGTATACACTTTCTGCTTTGCCCGCCCCTTTGTTTACGTTTTTCTTTATGTTTTTTAAAAATGTTTTAAATGGTGTTGTAGAAGCGGCTGCCTCCTCTTGCATGTTTGATAAAACCTCCAACGATTTAACAAGGTCCCCGCGTGTAAGATCGCTCTTTAATAATCCCTTTTTTATAAGATAACGATAGGTGGCTCCGTATCCGTTGATCTCCCTTTTTGCAAATCCTAAATTATAATTTAAGCTAATAAAATCAATACCTTGTAAAAAAGCAAACATATTATCTCCCATTATATTGCCAACGTGAACACCTGGATTATATACCGTAAAAAGTTTTTTGTAAAAACGTCTCGGCCCCCAGGTGTCATACTTTTTTAATATATCGTAAAGCTTATTAAGTGTTTCGTTTTGATAGAAAAACCCTTTAAAATCTTCTGCAATATTTTGAGTAACATATTTACCGGATAGTTTACCATATCCTTTGTCAGCCAGTTTTGTAAAGCCTGGTTTTTCCACATCCGAAACAAATTCAGGTTTTGTTTTAACAACGTGTTCTGCGTAATCAAATACCGCCTTGTTGATCATTACTTGTCTTAAACGGGTTGCCGCTGCGTAAACGGGATCTTCTATTTTATGCAGCTTCTTCCAGTCGTCAACCTCTGTACGTTGTTTAAATATTTTATCGGTTGCCTTGCTATATTGTTCGTTGATTGATTTTTGCATATCGGATGGAAGCTCAAAAATATCATACAACCTCCCTGCGTATTTGTCTTTGTTTTTTAAGTAGGTCTCATGGGTAATTCCGCCTGTTGCAAAACTTACATCGTGTACGAGATCATTAATTTTCTTTACCAGATCGTGAACTATTTTTTCTGCTGGTGTCAGATCCTCATAAGTAATTGGTGGTTGTGATTTGAATTTTTCATTGTATTCATCATACAAGTCCAGCAATGGAGAGTTTTCATCCATCTCCGCCTTAACTTTTTCAATAAACTCTTCTTTGGTAAGCTGTTTATAAAAATCAGGATCTATAACGCGGTCTATTTTCGATAAGGAAATTTTATCATTGCCAATGATTTCTTTTAAAAGTTCGTTTATTTTTCCTGGGTCTCCTGTGGCTCTATTAATATCCCCGTGAAAGTCTTCGGATCTAATAATTTGTCCTTTGGTTATAGCTGTGGTTGGAAAGATGGCTCGTATAACATCTGCTACCGCTCTGGCTATTTGGTTGTTGGATACAGATAATTTTTCTACTTCTCTAGCCAGCCCCTCTCCAAACTTACTCATGCGATCTGCAAAAAATTTGTCTTGTAATTTTCCAGATTCCACTACTCCTGGTAAAACACGGTTTTGATTTGCGCCCTCTTTTGGTTTAAAGTCGCTAGGCTCTTTGGTAGCTGTGCCAAAAACAGATTTTTCTAGTTCTTTAATTTTTTGATCCAAGCCTTCTATAACTTTTGCCCGCTCTTCTTCAGCTATTACTTTTGCTTCTTCCTGTCTGTGTTTGCTTGCCGCTTCAACATATTCAACCGGCATTGTTTCCGCTGTTACTGCTGTAGATTCATCACCACTAAATAAAGCAGGATCGTTCGCGCCTTCTACGCGTTTTTTTGTGCTGTTTAGTGCCTCGTGGATACTGGAAAATCCAAGGTCTTTTAATTCCTGATCAGAAAGTTCGGACAGTTTTTTTCCGGAAAGTTTTTTAGGCGCAGGCGCTTTTACTACTTCTCTTTGGGTGGAGTTGGAGGGGGTGTAGCTGGAGGGAGGTTCTTCTGCTTTTTGTCCGCCCGCCTTGTCGCTTCCTCGATAAGGAAGTCCAACAGCGGAGTACTTGCCGGTTGCTTCGTCGAAGTGGATGATGGTTTTTCCATTTTTTATTTCGTTTACAAGCGCCTGTAATTCCTTTAAGCGTTTGGATGTTAGATTGTTTAATGGTTTAAAGAATGCTTTTTTATCTTTCGCCTTTGCTAGGTCGCTCTCAAAATCTGTAATATCGGTAAACGGTGTTTCTAATACTGAATTTATTTCTTGGAGTATGTTTTGCGAAACACCACCAGGATCCAATTGTTTTCCAAGTTCAGCCTTGCGGCGTAAAATTTCTTTTTCGGTTAAGTTTTTCCCGGTAACTTTCTTATAGCGTTCTTTTAATTTTCCTGCTAATTCGTTTTCCTGCTTATAGAAATCCTTTTTGCCATTCGGGTATTTATCAATAAATTCAATAATATCATTCGGCGTTATTTCTATGCCATACTGACTTGATAGTTCCTGAGCAGCCTGGTCAATGTGTAAACCTTTCTCGCTGAAATATACCCTGGCCTTCCCCGTTTTTTTATTATTCTTATCAACTAGGTTATTCTTATCGCCAAAACGAATATAGCCACTTTCTTTAATTTTTCCTAAGCCTTCCGCTAAAATGGATTCTTTAACATCCGTTTTGTTTAAATCTCTTGTGGATTGGTAAGACTGTATAATCTCATGTGGATCATTACTTTCTGTAGAAACATACCTATTGTATTCACCTTCCGAAGAAAATTTACGTTCTTCTGGTAAAACATCTTCTGGTTCCTGTTTTAGTACTTCGGCTTTTTGGGTTTTTTTGGTTTCATCTGGTTTTGTTTCTTCTGTTTTTTTATTATAAGTATATCTTTCTATAATCCTCTCGCCTTCATAATTGCTATAATGAAGCTCATATAAATCCTCGGCTCCTTTCTTCAATGTTTCCGAGATCAATCTCACCCCTTGATAATTATAGATTTTCTTGCCATCAACTATTGTAAACGGAATTAACATCAATTCTTTTGTGCCTTTTCTTGTGGTTCTAACTTCGGTTACTTCATAGCCTTCGCCATTCTTATCGGTAATCGTATCACCAACTTTTGAATTTTGTAATAAATATTCGGCAAGAGGTTTTCCGCTATTTTCTTCTTTTGATTTTTTACCTGCTTGGTCAAACCCTTCTTGCGCCTCTTCTTTTGTTTTTTCCGTTTCCACCTTTTTTGCTGGAGGGGTTTCGGCCTTTGCATTTTTTTCTGCTTCCTTTGCGGCTTTTGCTTCCAGCTCCGCTTTTAATTTTGGATCGTATATAGCTTGTAATTTGGTGCTTAATTCTTTAATATCATTTTCAATAGGGGCCATTTTCGCGGCCTTAATATTGGGATCCAGTGTCATATCTTCTTCCAGTTCCAATAGCTGCTTTTTCTTTTTATTAATATCCTCGGACAATAGTTCTGCATCGTTTTTAGCATTGACATCTTTACTTTGTCCTCCTATATCATCAACAGGAGTTTTTGGTTCAGTAAGTTCCTTTATCTGCGTTTCAATAGCATTGATTTCTTGCTGAATAACATTCTTAGCTTCATCGGGAACGTTTTTAATGTCTTCTTCCAGTTTTGCTTTCTCCTCATTTAATCTGGCAACAGCAGCATCGTTCTTTCCTTGGGTAATCCTATTCTCTGTTTCAGTAGCTTTTTCATTCTCGATCTGTTCATCTATTTTTTCTACCTGTGTAATCAGTAAGGTCCTTGCCTGTGGAGAAATATTTTCATTGCCTGCAATCTGGTTTTCTATACTTTCCTTTTGTTTCTCCAGGGCACTGATTTTTTCGTTCGTAATAGGTTTTTTAACGACCTCACCTTTATCTTCCGGGAGCGATTCAATCAATTCGGTGTTTTCTTTTTGCGCTAGTTGTAATTCGGCAAGTTGTTCTTTGGTTAAACCCGGCTCTTGTATTTTTGCTGCTATCGAAGAGCCTATTCCATTTAATAAACTTCCAAGTATAAACGCAGGCACGCCAGCATCAACCATTCCTGTATAAATATTTCGTTGCTCATCGTAAACAGATGTTGCCGCTATATTATTCAGGTATTGCGATACAATCTCCTGGAACGCTTCTTCGGTCCCCCCTTTTACAGAATTTAAAATAACATTTCGCATCTTACCACCGGTTATTTTATCAAACCTGGATAGTGCAAGATTTATTGGAATGGCTTCGGTAGTCCCTACCAAGCCCGCTTTAATAAACATATCCCATCCTACTTGATCCGGATCTTTACCTTTTAACTGATTATATTGCGCTAAGAGCGTTGGATAATCTTGTTCGGATTTAGCATATTTTTGAACAAACTGTTCAAAGCTAAGGTTGTTTACATCAGTGGTAATATTACGTGCGGTTTCAAATTCCGGAACAGCGTTTTGTACCGCTCCCATACCAGCCATTGTTGCTGTGGCTGATATTTTAAGTCCCTTTGCCAGAGCACCTCCAGCCATAAATGAAACAATGTCTGCTCCTCCAGAGGCAAGCTTTGTGGTTAAGTCACTTTCAAACTCAGGGTTGGTCGGCCAAAATTCTTTGGCTAATTTTTTTGTTGCCTTAGCCAGTTGGTAAGTGGCGTACTCCTCCAGATTCTTATCTACTCCTAATAGTTTATTATCGATCTGATAAGCGCCAATAGCAATTGCCTCCGGTATTGCCATAGCCGCATCGGTTAACCGCTGATTAAATGTATTTAAGGTGGAATAAAATTTATTAATCTTTGGCTCTGGGTTTAAGTTAATACCCTCCGATTCTAAAAATGTTTTCTTGGCATCCTGAACGTCAATAGGATTATAACCTGCTTTTTCAAGACCAGAAAAATATTGCTCCGTACTAAGGTTATCTTTTAAGACAAAGTTTTTAAAGTTGCCAGTAAGGTCCGTTTTAATCTTTTGATTTAGTTCGTTTCGTTTTTCAACAGCAATTTTGTTTTCTTCTGCAAATAACTCTTTTGGCTTTTGCGTTAGTAAATTTTTTGCAGGATCAGGTGGCGTAGTTAAATTTATTTTTTTACCTCCGGTAACAACAGGCGCGGGCTTATTTAAAAATTCCTCTATAGCAGACTTTTCCTCATCTGTAACTGTGCCTACTTTATTCCTTACCGGCTCTCCTGATCCGGATGGTAATTTCGAATCCGAAGAAACTGGTAATGGAGTTGCTGATGGCTCTAAAGAAGTTGCCGATTCTGTGGAAGTAGTATCTGCAATTTTTTTTTTGGGAGGAGGAGGCAATAAGCCCTCACCACCCGATTGTGCAGGAGCTACTTTTTTCTTTGGCGGCGGCGGTGGTAATAATTCTTCGTCCATTTATTCTATTTGATACCCATCTTTTTTGTAGTGTTCGATCAGTTCTTTTTCTGTATAGCCTTCATATCCTGGCTTACCGACCAGATTTTTAATAGTCTTTACACTTGTTTTTTTGGTTCCTGATTTTTCTGTTTTTTTCTCACCTGTTTTTTTATAGGAATCAATAATCTTATCAACACTAATTCCGAATTCGGTATCCAATTTGTTTTTAATCTCAGGAGTAGCTGGCATTAGGTATTTGCTTTCAACAGGAGTTTTAATCTGTCCTGTCAATGGATCATATTCCGTTTCAATTGTTTTCTTAGTAACCTCAAGAAAAAGTTTACCGTCAATATTTCTGAAACGGTTCGGTTTAAAATAATTTACTCCCTGTAACGGTTCCAGCTTATCAATAACTGTATTTCCAAGTTCATTTTCTTCTATCGAATAAATATCTCCTGCTGGTAGTTCTATCTCCGGATTGATACCCTTTGGATTCAGGTATGTAATATCAACCACAAAGTCTTGTTTTCCTTTAGTTACATTGTCAAGTCCCAGTGCCTCTCTTGTTGATATTTCTTTTGGTAAAAAAACGGCGGGGGCATCCGCGACCTGCATTTTAGCATACGAATTTTCTCCCGATCCGGAACTATATGCTGTTTGTAATTTATCCACCGAACCTTCTATTTGTTCTTTAAATTTAACCGGAGTAGTTTTGGTGATCGTTTTTATTAGCTCCTCTTTTGCAATGGCTATTAATTTAGGTTCGTCGTCTTCATATTTTTCTCTTTCCTCACGGGTTGTATATTGATTGATCGCACCTGCTTTATGGTTTTCTAAAATTCTCTCTGCCTCCGCCGCTATGTTTTGTTCGTTATAAATTGATTTCTCTTCTTTTAATCGCAAGCCTGCTATGTTTGTCTCAGACATACCTCCTCTATTTGCTATCTTGGCAATGTCTGCATATTTTTCTTCTACTCTTTTGGAGAGATTTTCTATAGCATCCTTTATAGGAATTTCCATATTTTCGGTAATAGGTTGGCCAAATAATTTAGTAAGTTTTGACATCATTTCCGGATCTGCTACATCTGCGCCTTGCCGGGTTATTTTGTTTAACTCATTCCGATATTCTTTTGGAACAAATTTTCCATCCTTCTCCGCCGCTTGCATTCTATCGCTCATAACAAAAATTTGATCCACGCCTTGCTTAAAAGATTCTGTATTCTTTGCTACCATTTGTATCTCAAAATAGGAATCTCCCCTTGCATCATAATCCTTCCAAAAAGCCGCTTCATTTGGGTATTTAGCCTTTATTTTTTTAATCTCATTTTGAGCTCTATACATTGAAATTTCATGGAACCCCGATTTGGTAGCGGTAAGACTTGGCATAGGTTCATGCTTTACATTCCTTGCCTGTTCCTCCTGTAATTTACTCAGCATGGCAGCCTGTTCAAGAGCCCTTCTTCTGGCATCTACAATAGCATACGGATACAAAGCTCCTGCACCGGAATATATCGGCTGATTTCCTATATATCTTCCTGCCGAATGTCCTACCAGTATCGGATCTCCGGCAGTAGGATAGTAATCTTTTAAGCCCAGAGGCTCTATTCCAAAATCTTTTTTTCCGATCAATGAAGCAATAGGAGTACTTCGGTTGGTCCGTGTAGGCAAAACCACACCTCCGGCTGTAACAATAGGCTGATTAGCTAGTCTTTCAGCTTCAGCGGCTTGCTCTTCCTCAAGGCTTCTTTCTTCCGGCGCGTCCGGGTTGTCATAGATCTCTTCTGTCATTGTAGTTGTTGCAATTACTGTTAACCAGAATCACCATATTGTATTATTCCTTCATCTGGAGCATTTTCATCTGGTACTTCCTGCGTATTGTTTTGTGCCCCAGGCATTGTTATCGGCCCCTGTCTGGCGAGTGCTGCAAGTATATTAGATTCTCCGGCTTGTTTGTTTTTAGCTGCGTTTGCTAAAGCCCGATTATATTCAAAGGTTTGCAGATCCAGCTTTCGGCTTGCTACTTTCTCCAACACTCCTTCATACATGGAATCGTAGGCGCTTGCTGTTTTTTCTGCGTTTGCCAGTATGCCACCATAAGCGGCACCTGTTCCTCTTTGCGATTTAAGTAATGCGTTTATCGTTGCGCCTCCAGCTCCGCCACCTGCACTAACTAGTCCCTGATTTGTGGAAGCTTGCTGGCCTCCAAGCAGTCTTAAATCTTCTGTATAAGCACTGCCACTTCGCATCGCTTTTCTGCGTTGGTTTATTTCGTTAAGAAACATCCGTTGTTCCGGATCTTCCAATCCCGGCCTTAGCTTATTGGCTTTCCGTTGTTGAGCCATTCCTTGTATTAATTGGAGTGCGCCAAGTGCGCCACCAGCTATACCAGCTCCAGGACTGCTTGCTCCTCCGGTACCAGTAGTACTACCACCGCCGCCACCGCCAGTATCACCGCTACCACCATTTTTTCCAACTGATCCACCAAGAGCTCCGCCTAACGATGCCCCAATAGTAGTACCAAATCCAGGAGCGACCAATGTTCCCAGTGCGCCACCGAGCGTACTTCCTATTATTGATCCGATTTTTCCCATTTGTGGTATGATTAAAAAACTACGCTATCCATATTTCCTTATTTAGAATCATTCTAAATAACAAATATACTATTTAATAACCTTGAACTGAATTCCTTCGTCGATCATTTTGTAATCCTCTGGACGGTCATGTATAGTCTTTACAATAAGCGATCTGCCTTGCGCGCGTTTCCTTGTTACCGCATCTTCACGATTGATATATTGTTCCCAACCGTTCCGGTTACGTAAGGCAAAATCGTTTGCTGTAGTATCCAGAATACAGATGGGTGATTCGCTGTGATACTCGTCCATATTATAAAAGAATTCTACCCGCGATGGCTTGGTGTCGGTATTGGCACGGTATCGGATAAATTCTTTATCTTTAAATTGTTCTGGCGAATAAACCTGTGTTGAATATCCAAAGATGTCGGTCCCATTTATTACAAATCCTTCGTTAAGCGTATCTGTTTCCATACGCCTTGCTCCAAGCACAATATTATCTACGCAAACAAATTTGTCGTAGCTATAATCGAATGTTCCTACAAAATGTTTTTTGTCTTCCGCGTTTGAATAAACATACATTTTGCCATTTACTTTGGTGGCCGAAAATGGATAAGGTTGAAAAACGCTACCAACTCCAAGTGTAATCTTCCAGATGTCTCCCGGCTCTGCATCGATCAAAATGGAGGGACCAATAAAAATAATCTTGAAACTTTCGGATGCTAAAGAAACTTCTATATAAATAGAATCTCCTGGCACCAGTGTTCCTGGTAACACCGTTAGTACTCCCAATGGTACCAGGGAAGTGTACTCAATAAATATATCTTTGACAGAAACTAAGTTTGTAGCAAATGAAAAGCTTCTTTTAAGCGGGGCATGCCTTCTACCTCCAACCCAATATTCGTTATTTAAGGTGTCGAAAATAGCCATCACATCATCCTGATATCCTGGCTGAATGGTATCAATAAATTCGTTATAAATTTTGCTGTGATAATGAGAGGCTCTGGCAATGTCTGTGATCTTGCCGTCTTCCAGTTGATATACTGAATCGTAGTTCGTCCACCAGATCACATTACTGTGTTCTGCCGCACTTCTCCACATTTCATCGTCCATCCCAATCACTTTCGACATCCATATTTGTTGAAGGATCACACTTGTCTCATCCGATCCCATTGCAGCAAGTTGAGAACCTGTAAGTTCATGTAAAACTCTTTTGTCTGTCATTAACAAACAAACTCCGCTATTGGTAAACGCATATAGATTGGCACCGTTCTTATCCGTCCGATCATCATAGGCATATTTTATTTGCCCTGTATTATCGGAAATATCAAAAAAGTTAAGTGGGTTAAATGACCTTACTCCTGGTGCATTTACAATGTTGATTGGTCTTAGTTCGCTCCAGATAATGCGTGTACAAAAATCCGTTTCTTCTTTAAACCCAATCTTCGGTTTTCCGGTGGCCGTTTGTGTTTCAGGAAGGTGTGAATAGTCAAGTAGCGTTTGAGGAAGAAAGCGAAAACCTCCGTTTCCCCAAATTGTTTCTTCCGATGGATAATCAACAAAATACTGTGCCTGTATGTTATCGGGGTTACTCCACTGGTTTGGCCGCATAATGTAATGGACTTGCGGGAAGTACATATCATGGCTTAGTGAACCCGTTTCAAGGTTATAGGCGTAACACATATCTATCCTGCTTTCGCAGGTGTACATTGCTAATAACTGTCTCATTTTCCCACCTAAAACACTTGAGGAAGCAAAAAGCTTTACTTCGTTATTGTCGTTAATAAAATTACTTACCCCGTTTGCACGGTTAACAATATACACGCGCGGGTTGATTTGAAAAGCCCGATACGGCCAGCCTATGTTAATGGAAAAGGTTGTGTCCATCGTTCCCTCATCGTTATTGGTTAGATCCAGGGGAGCAAATACCGATTCTCCTATAATTCCTTCGCCCCCAAATACTTTTATCGGTATGGAAGAGTCATATTTTACTGTTATAAAACTATCGAGTAAAGGCACAAACATGGAAGGCGGATACAATAATCCGGGGTTTAAAGCTGCATCAAAAACAATTTCATATTCTGACTGTACAATACTGATTGTAGTTTTTGTGCTGGTGTAAACTCCTTTGATCGTATAAACAACACCATTAAATGTAACAGTTAATGTTCCCGCCTGGATTCCATTCAGAATAACTAAAAGTTGTGCTGGGCTTTTTTCCACTACGTTGAGCCAGGCGGATACACTTCCATTAAACTTAACGAAGGCTATACAATTTTGTGCGCTGTTTCCAACATCCGGAATGCAGTCTTCTCTTCGTTCATCGACCAGTGGAAACACCTGTAATTTAGATGCGTTGCTTTTGCCAATAATGGCATCAATTTTTTGATAGTGACTGGTCTCTAAGTAATCATTAATATTGGTATTTGGAATATCCGCTTGGGTGTCAATGATGTTTACCATGTACACAGGCTCGTGGAATTTTTTTACGTTCTCATCATCAAAATCATGTGCTGTGCCTCCTACAAGCTGATGGTTAAACATCGTAATGGATGTTGCAATCGTGTAAAACTCTTGTCTTCCAACCATCGTGGAAGCAATGGAGGTTATATCGAATAACTGATTTCCATCACCGCATTCTGCAAACCGTTGGACATTATTTGGTTTATTAGGATTTCTCCATTTGCCATAGGCTACGTATCCGTAACCGTCGCCACCATTAATACCTACATTACCATCTCCATCGCCTGTATTAATGTCGCCGTTCTCCCTAATGATCCGGCAATAGTTGATCATGTCTATCTGATTGGAAGCTCCTGTTGTTGCCAGATCCCCGTTGTATACTTCGCTAAAAAATCCCAACGGTGATACAAGTTGTAATTTAAACCTGGTTCCTCCGGCTGCAACATCGTCAACCACTGTTTGTATGAATGCAAGAGCTTGTTGGTGAATATCCGGACTGTGAAACCAGATTTGTTCTAATACTTTTGAGGTGTTGGTTGAGAGACCAGTCGCCGTTACTAATTTGTAGTAACCAAGCCCCTGGCAAAAAACTCGTTTCGCAGATTTGGAACGGTTAATGGAAAATGATTGTACCCAATACGGTAATGAATTAACATCTACCCCGGCCATACCAAGACCCATTGAATAATAGGTTGGCGCGAATCCTTTCGGGTTATAATCAATATCATCTGTGCCTCCTGTGCGGCGTACTTTAGTATTGATCCAATAGTCATGGCTGGTTGTGCCGCTGTCTCCCTGGCCGGTTGGACGAAACGGCTGGTATCCTACTGAATCTGTTGTATACAGGTTGCTAGGGGGATGTGATGCTGATACTGGATTACAATCTACGGCATTTACTTTATCTACTCCTTTTCCAGCCACATGCACACCTAATACAGTAATATCTTTAAGAATATTTTTAAATGAGCACGCATCCGTTTTTGTGATCGCATTGCTCAGGTCAAAGACTTCAAAGGTATTGGTTACACTGCCATTTACGTTTGCAGCTTTTACTACTCCATCCTGCGAATACGTTTCGGAATTTGAACCAGCAGCTAACTCATCTCTTCTATTGGGGAATTGATAATTAGTTGTTAATGGAACCGCAAAGGAGCTAATACCTTTATTATCAAAAAACGTTACGGAATGACTGGCCTTTTCTCCACGTATTTCTGATTTGTAATACGAGCGGGTATAGGGATCATTATGTCCACCCTTGTCAATGTTCTGGATAACAGGAAATGTTTCTTCTCCATTAATGGTTTTAAATATTACCGTATTGTCCAGGTCGCGGGTGGAGTATTTTACGTTCAGCAGAAATAACCGTTGGTTAAGATACCTGATTGCTTTTGCAGTCTCAATGCCTGCTAATCCCGTTATAGCCTGGTTGTCGCTTAAAGGGATCCCGATAGAGGCACGGTCATATACATCAATAATACCAATCTGACCATTTGTAATATCAATATTGGTTGCTAACTGTTCTTCAATACCCAATGTTCCAAGCGCGCTATTGGTAACATAACTGATCCGCTTAACTTGTATAAAATCGTAATTTAAAATATTTACACAACGGAATCTAAAATGAACTCCGTATGGAGTTACTGTAGTAGGTGGCGCTCCAATTGATCTCACCCAGGGATACGGTGGGTTTTCCGTAGTTAAGCGGAAAGGAATAGCTATTAAAGGAGTAGCCATACTCCAGGCTGTTTTATCTCCCTGAGAGGTTACAAAACGAATAGCGTATTGAACTTGTCCGACCTTAAATCCTCCTGAAGGGTTGAGAAATACTAAATGTGTAGAATCTTCACCAAATGGAGCGGAGGTAGAAAGTTGCACAAATACCGGATGGTCCACAGGTAAATTAAGTTCCAGTAAAAATTCTGAAATATTAAATTCATTAAAATATTTTTGAGTGCAAATCAGGTTTCCGCTCTCATCCGGAAGCATACTGCTATTTACCATCAAGTCCTTTAGGTTGAATAGCATTGGGGAATGAAGGAAATCAACAGTATAAATTTCTCCACCTATACAGGAATCATTAACAGCAATCTGCAAAGGGTGATCGGTGTCAATTGGAAATCTTACGCTTCTTAAAACGATCTTACCGTCTATTCTGATTAGTGATGGATCAACGGCTAAGGTATCAGCCCAAAATTCGATTTCGTGATAACGTTTATCTTCCTGCGAAAAAAATTTAGCAATGCCAATACATTTGTAAGAAGTAGATAAAGGCAGCATAGTATTTGTTGTGCAGGCATTATCTACATTTGGATATTTGTTTTCTTCCCCGTTTATTTTTTTTAGGACATAGTTTTCTCCAGCCTCGTTATCATAACGCATATTATTAGCGTCAATATAAGCCCCGCTATCTTTTTCGCCGCTTAACTCTTTGTTATTATCCGGCTCTGCACCACGAAAGAAGTGTTTTAATAACCACTTAAAATGTTGTAATTGCGGCATGTTATTTCGTTTACCATTTTTTTGACATATATTCAATCAATTCATCCCGCTCCCAGCTATCCATTGTTTTTACTCTGTTCTCTGCGGTGCACCAGCTTCCATCTGTACCGTTTCCACGTTTACCGTTTAGCCGCAGTTCATACATTTGCTGCATTGGTGCAAAAATTCTTGGATCTTTTGCCATTTGCACACGGAAATATTGTTCGCATACATAATCAATAATTGCCTCTCTGAAATAGCGTGGTATGATCGGGGCATCTCCTATTGCTCCAGCGGTTCCATTGGCAACAATCCGCACATTCTGGTAACCACCACAACCGGAACTAAACATTAAAATGCCATTTTGAATATTGGCCCATCTCAGACTGCTTCCTCCAAAGCCATTGTAGTGCCTTGGGTACAAGGGATCCGAAGGATGATTGTTATCAATGGTATGTATAGGGTCTGTGTTATAATGTACCGGATAAATTGGATCAGAAGTAGTGCCCCCTCCTTTTATTCTTGAGCTATATCCAATGCCTCCGCTATTCATGTTATTAAATAATCTTTTATAGTGGACTGCAACAGAATTTGTAGGACCGCAACATTCTCCACTCCATAGATATAATTCCCGTATATTGAAAATATTGTTAGGGATTTCTACCTGGAGCTTATGGTTATCCATCGGAACATCAATAACGAGTTGCAGGAAAAAAGTATCATAAGCGAGCGCCTCCAATGCAGATTGAATCGAAGAAATATAAAATCCTTTCGTGTATCCACTTCGCAGATCTTCATCATTGCAGAACCGAAGTATGTCTGCCAGTAAAATATTGATACTTACAAAATCATTCGCTCCTTGTTGCATGGCTATTCTTGTTGTTCAGGTGGTGGTTGTGGTGTTCTTGCTCTTTCCAGTGGTGCCGCATTAATGTTTTCGGAGCCATCATTTTCGCGATCCGATGTAGGGGCTACCATCATAAATTTCCCTAACGATAAAACTTCAATCCTTAATTGCGATATGCTTTGCTCGTCGAGATCAATTTCATCGTCCAGGTTTACTAAATTTGTTTTAGTTAAAAGCGCAGAATATAATCCGACCTCCACTCTGGGGACTGCTATACCTTCTACCCCCAATAAGTAGACGTACTCATGCACTCTATAGAAATAGGGATTGCTTGGACTTGGACGTTCGTAATTGGTGTATTCCAGGATCTCGGCTTTGTCCGGCGTGGTCGGCTGGAACTTAATACGCCGGAATCCTTCAACAGTAAAGTTTTCATACGTGATGTAATCAATGGCTTTTTCATTTCTAAAATCATAGATATTAGTCGGCAGTACAAAATATTTTCTGGTTTTTATAATATTCTTCGTAGTGTTTGTAATAGCAGATAGCACGGGAATGTTTGGAAAAATATTCAGGTAAGCCCCTGTTAAATAGCCTTTCTCAATATGCTTTCCGCGATATCTGTTTGCAATGGTATTGAGCCAAAAAACCACCTGGGCAATTTTTAATGAGGAGGTTACATTAACTTGCTTATGTTCTTTAAGAATATCATTCGCTAAATACCGGTATGTTGCCATGTATTAATTACATAAATGCTGATAATAATATCTTTAAATCTTTGTCAGCGTTCCCGATGATGGTACTCTGATCGCCCTGTTTAATTCCTATGTTCGCAAGTGTTTTTAAATAAATAATATCCGCCATGCTTTGCGGAAATTCAATGTTATCTAAAATAGTAACTATTTGTGCCGGCACCTTTGCGTACCGTATCGCACATAATTGTTTTGATAGGGCGGGTCTTATTTCTATTTCTGATCCTGGTACTACGTAACCACTACTGGTATAATCCTGCGGAGCCAGATATCCGTAAACCTTCGCCGTTTCTCCGATCTCTACGTTATGTCCCGCCTCAAACGGGTTATTCGCATTTTGTTCCCATTCTTCAACAGTAAGTCTTTCACAGGTGTTTGGACATGACCTGAAAGAAAGATCTTCACGAAAGAACGATTCGACATCCGAGGCGGTAGGTGTTATACTATTGTTTGGATAGGTAACAGGCAACGGAAGCACGGAAAGTATAGTCCATATCGTATCTGTTTGCGTTGCGCCGGGTAACAATATTCTTGAAAAAGTATTTGTCTGGTAAATACGTACACGCGTAAGATCAACAAAAGCCTCTTCCGATATTTTTTTCTGGGCGTATGCCATGTTAACTACAGCTACGCACCAGTCAATTGATTTGTTGATAGCTGGTATGTAATCCTGTAAGTCGGTATAATAGTCCGACCCTTCAGCATCTAAATCCGCTTTTACCTTATCGCGTATAGTGTTTGTGATTATCAATTTGTTTTTTATTTATTAATAAAAACCCCCGAACAAAGCCGAGGGTCTTTAACAAACAACACAGATTTTTTAATAGATAGGTGCTGGAGTCGTAGACTTGCTAACTGTTCGCTTTATTATCTTATCAGGCGAAAGATCCGTTGGAGCCGCAGCATCTAAGCTTATTTGTTTAGATTTTTCATATTCTTCCATCGCTATTTTTTGAATCAACTGATTTCTAATAGAATCATAATCCGATGTGATTTCAAGACCTGCGTTTTGCGCCCGTTGTAATACCTGTGGTGGCTCAAGACCTGAAATGGTATTAGCGGCATCGGTTAATTTCTGTGCGAAGTACATATCAATATTGGCTACTGATTTAATGTTTTCAAAAATCCTTGTTTTATACAGTGGACTTTTTCTCAACCAATCAGCAACTTTTTTTGAACTTGTTTTAAAAGTGTTCACTTTAAAAACAGTTTTGTTTTTTCCCATTCCCCGGATATCAGTCCAACTGTGTGTAAAATGGATCGCTCTTCCGTAAGGAGGTATTACATTATGTCCGTTCCGCTTTTCGCTGTTAATCCCGAATGTATGTCCATAGCTCCAGAAAATAACATCCTCGGCAAGCACATCATTAATGTCAATATCTTCTTCTTTGACTAATGCTGTAGATCCATTCTGTCCTCGATCCCTGGATAATGCTTCTGAAAGCACCTGAGTAAGATCTTTCGCGTTAAAATCTCCTCCTGACTTTTTAGTTAGTTCTTTTTTAAGTTCACTCAGACGGTTATTAATCATCTCGTCAACCTGTGAAAGTTTAATCATAGGCTCTGGCTCTAAATTTGGAACAGGTGGTGTGACCTGTGGACCTTTAGCCTGTTCCGTTATTGTTTTTGCCAGGGGAACATTTATCGCCTCCCCATTAATTTCAATATTTGGCTTTGTGTCGCCGTTCTCAGAGGTTTTTAGCATACTATTTATTTTTAGATTTATAAAAAAGGATTCCGGCCTAACGGAATCCTTTTAACCATCAAACTTAAACTACATCAATCCATCCATTTGATAATGGGTTAGGCATTTTCATACTTAACTGACCTGTGATCCAGAAGTCTTTGTAAGTGTTCTGATTGATTCCGGAAGAAATATCCGGAGTCTCATCTACAATGTCTTCTCCCCAGGTTTCAGCACAGCTTATATTTTCCATATCAACCAGGATCATTCTGTTTGCGAATGATGCAGGGAAGCAGGAAATTTCCTGGAAGCGTTGCATAGGAACTAAAACAACGATACCACCTTGCATTTCTATTTGGTTCAGCTCTAGTTTAGCGATCATATCATTCGGAGTGTAACGGGTAAGAGCGCTCTTATAAAACTTGGATAAACCGTGTAAAAGTGTAGGAGTAGCAAACAAGAATTTACGCTGAGAAGATGTTCCGAATTGAGTTGCCAAAACAATATCTTCCATCGCATCTCCGATAGTGGCAATAGTAGTGATCGTGCTTGGTGATCCTGCCGCTGTCATGCTTGGAAATATTCCACCCATTGTTTTGGTCGGGGTACCATCGTCCATAATAGCTTCACCGCGTTCTCCGTTCCACCAAGAGTTAGAAAGATCTATTCGGTACTGATCCATTACATCCCTTTTGTTTTCATCCAGGAAGTTGGTAGTGCCTACGTTTTTGTATTTATACAACTCCATTTTTCCGAAGCGTGTTGCACGGGCAAATTGTTGGATAAAGTTGTAACGTTCAATTACGTCAATACGTGAATAGGTGTCGATTCTGTTTCTGCTGTCGCCAAGCATACTTGATTGAAGAGAAATAACATCGGTCGCCGTTACAGCAGGTAGTACCTGATTGGTATATGCTTTTACGGTGATCGTATTAAGAGTCTGATCAATTGCTATTACCGTTCCTTTTTGGTTATTCGGATAAACAACAATAAAATTTAAAGAGACAGCAGAGGTGCTCAGGTTAGTAACAGGAATTACCTGTGTTTGAGTTCCACCTGCTACGTTAGCGGTTGCAACAATAGGCTTGCGCCCAAAGGTGCGTTCGTCATAATATGCTTCATCGGTCGGCCATTTTTCTCTTGGTTTTTGCATTAGAAGTTGCAAATCCGTAAAGTATCCCTTGGGAGCGGCATCGTAAATTACACGCTGTACTTCTCGTCTGATTAGACCGGTTACGTTGTGACCATAGGAGCTTGCATAGTTAGAGCCAAATGCGTTTAAGTCAATATTGCTTAACGCATTGGAAGGGGGTATGGTGGGGGTATATATTTGTGACATTAGTTATTTTTTAGAAGATTAGTAGTAGGTTTTAGGGACTAGCCTTTGAAGATTTTCCGCCGCTTTTTTCTCAGGTGTAATTGTGGAGTCCTGGTTGCCGTGAATACGCGGGGTGTCACTTTTTCTGGTAACAGTATCTTGTAACTGTTGCTGCGAAGCTCCCATTAACTGCTTCAAATTGCTGATCTCTCTTTTACCGAAAAGCATATATGCAACCCGTTCCGCCGCATCTTCTTTGTAGGTTCCATCTTTGTTCTGGATCAGGCTGCTTGTGTCACCACTGTTTAGGACTTTAGAGATCTGCGCGATCTCGTTTTTGTCAAAATCAGGAAATGATTGTTCTAGTTTTTTTACGGAACTGAGTGCAGAATTTCGAAGCTTCTGAATTTGCTCATCCGCTTTTTTCTGAACCTCAGCACGTCTGTTACTGAACTGCTGTCTTTCAAAGTTGTACTTCTCTTTTGCAACGTCTACTGCTTTCTGTACGGTAATGTCGAAATCTTTGTAGGAGCCTGATAGTTCCTCCCTTTCAAATTTATCAGGGAAATAGTTGTTCACTATTTCGTATATACTTTGCGATTCAAAATCTTTGTTATAGTCAATACTTGGTATCGTTTTTTTTAATTTATCGATCCAATCTTCTCCTTTGCCCCAGCTTTCTATTGCATTGTAAATGGGCTCTGGTATTTCTTCAAATAACCTGTCGTAATTATTTTTGTCTCTTTCCAGGTCGCCTTTTTCCTGGCTGTCTTTTCTCCACTTTTCAACAGAATCAAAAAAAGTAGATTCGTCTTTAATAGAAAATTTTTTGTCGATGTAGCCTTTCCATTCTTCCGGAGTTTTAAATTCTACTTTGTTGGAGGCTGGTGCCCCGAAAAAGGCAGATTTGATTTCTGGTTTTTTAACTTCTGGCTCTGTTTGTGGCGCTTCCTCTTGCTTAAGAGGTTCAGAAGGAATTGCAGCATCCGTTTGGACATTAGTTTTATTTTTTGCAGCTTTAAATTTTTCCAGATCATCAAGTAAGGCTTTTACTTCGGGTGTTTTTGCTGCCTCCGGATTGGCTTTTACAAAGTTCAACAGCTCTGCAAGTTGCTGGCCTTGCGGTGTTAGAGGTTCTTGCTGAATCTGTTGAACCTCTTGAACCGGTGGCTGATTTTCGGCAGTAATTGGCTCTTTATTTTCTGTTTCGGTAGTTGCTGCTGTTACTTGTTGCTCGGCTGTTTCTGGCATGGCGCTATTGCTTTTATACAAAGGAACATCCCATACATCGTATTTAAAACGCTATATAAAGCGCGCCTTAAACCGCACATTTTGAAATTTTATTTTTATATTTGTTATTTAGAATCACTAAATAAAAACATGGAACAATTGACCCGTGAAGAAAAAAAAGGATTTCTTATGGAGAGAATGGCGTTGATCGGGCCCTTGGTTAAGGAGGTGAGGAAAAAAAGAAAATGGTCGCAATCTGAACTTGCTTTTTATATTGATACCTCTACCAGAATTATTCAACACATCGAAAATGATCCCACTTACAATCCAACGCTTTCCACTTTATTAAATATTGCCAGAGTTCTTAACACCAAACTTTAAAAATGGAACCAACTTACAGATTAGAGTTTAATGAAAAACAACAATTTTTTCATTTAGATGATTATACACACGAGGAAAATACTTTTGGCTGGTTTACTATTACTGAGCATTGTACTGATATAGAATTTATGATTTTTGAGGCTTACGTTAATCGAGTAAAAAAGGATAAATTAACAAAAGAGTATCTATTGAAATGCCTTTCCGAAGTTACTGCATTTATAAAAAATGTAATGGAATACGGCTTGTCAATTAAGCCGCTGTAACTTTCATTTCTATTTTAGTCATTTGAAAATGATTTCCATCGCCAAAGTCTCCACCCCAAACATTCTCCTGGTTTAGGTTTTTCCAGTAATCGCCAAGTAGTCTGTAATCTTCGGTAGCTGTAAGATACACCCCATCTTTAAATAGGTTTAAATCAATTGCTAGTCTGGTAAGGTGCTTACTGTTTATTGTTTTTGATCTGCCGTTTTTTATATAAATAGCTTGTTGTTCTGGTGTTCTTAGCGCCTCCCCAAAAGTAAGTTCGTAACCTATTGAGTAGGTATGTTGAATAAGTAATGCAATATTAAGCACGAATACTGATTGTCTTTCCCTAATACTCTTTAAAGGTGACATCCGCCTATAGTTTTTTTATTCTTGAAAATTTTATCTAAAATTCTTTTGATTAGGTTAATAATTGACCAGTCTTTTTCTGTGGGCTTTACCCGAAATATAATCTCCCAAAGAACAGCTAATTGAGTAGTAACTATTTCAGGATGTGCTTTAATCCATTCGAGTATAATGATCAGTACTTTCATCATGGTAATTATTTTTTAGTTTACACTTTAAACTGATTGTTCAGCATTTCTCCTTCTTGCTTTTTTGCAATCTGCTGTAGCTTCCCGGCATCCTTAACCATTTGATTTTGATCTTTATTCTCGGCTTCTTTGTTTATTAAATATTCCTGATAACGTTTTTGTTCTTCCATTTCGATTTTAGCCTGCTCACTATCCTGTGATGCAGCAGCCATAACTTCCTGATTTTGCGCCTCTGCTTTTTTAGATTCCAGAACGGCAGCGATTTGTTTCTCATTAAAGTACTCACGCATTTTCTCCGCAACCAATTCCATGTCGCCACGATTAAATAAATCCGCTGCTTGTTTTTCGCCGATCAGGTCAAATTGTTTAAGCTGCAAGATTAAAGCGTTTACCTGCATCTTTTCCTCATTATCTGGAATAGATTTCTTAACGAATACCCGGAAATCTTCGTTGTTCATTTCCTTGGTAATGCGAATCTCTTTAGCTCCAACATCTCCAACAATCATTGACAGCCTTCGCGGGCTATCCGCATAAATACGTTTTCCCTGGGTAGCTACTGACTGAAATGTTTGTAGCATAATATTGTTAAGGCAATAATAAAAGCCCTCCTGTTGTAAAGAGCCCCTGTCTATTTTAAGCTGTTCAACTCCTACAAGCTTATTGGAGCCGCCGGCTGTGCCTTGCATGGATTCATTTACACCACTTGTATTTTGTGCAACGGTTCGCATTAGTTGGGCCATTTGCATAAATGCTCCCATTTGCTGACTTGCGTTAGAGCCGTAGTTCCCCGTCATGTTTTGCACACCTCCGCGTTTAGCGTCAACAAATACAGGCTTGCTTAAATTCATGTTCCGGATCACTTCATTTTGCGCACCCTGGGCACTCACTACACTGGTATCTATAATAGGCCCGAAACCCATCGCATTATTCATGTGACTATCAAGTACTGACAGGGTACGGTTTAGCATCCGTTGTGGATCTATTACATTTTGTATCGGACTTAATATTTCCCCATTATGGTAATGCACACATCTTGCTTTATATGGATATTCAACTAACGATGGGTCCAGATTATAGGTTTCCTGATATCTTGCAATACCATAGTCATAAACAATATCTTCTCCGGTTGCCCCGCCAATAATTTCGGATGGCGTAAAAACACAAAATCTTAGCACGTCAACAAACTTTACTGTTTTTTTTGTTTTGTTTTTTTTGCCAAGAACCTTTTTATAATTTTCGCCTTTGGGTATGATCAGATCTTTATCAGTATATTTTATTCCTTCTGCGTTGATCTGCGTAAAAAACTCATACCCGTAATCATCCATCACATATCCATATTCTTGTCGTTCAATATCTTTCCAGTATATTTCGTACATAGGAACCCTATCTTTGTTTGCCATAAACAAGTGCCAGAGGTACCCGATGTGATCATAATTGTTTATGCAATAGTTTTCAATCCTTTTGCGTTCATCATGTGTTAAGTCCTGATATTTTTCAAACACCTCTGCCGGGTTTCCAAAAAGTAGTTCTCCCATATACCCTGCATCTTTCAGGTCCGGTCTTTTTGCGCCGCGATCAAAAAAATAAAAGAGGGAATCCGTTACCTCCCACTGTTGTTCTCCTGCCTGCTCATAGCCTTTATGTATACCGATTCCGCTGATTGCCATGTGTGTGGCAATTCTTGTCAGGTTGTCTTCGAAATTATTCCGGCCTTTAGACCATACTAAAAGTTCATTGATATCGCGGGTGTGCTCATCAACAAAGGAATGGTTAAATAGCTGTTCTGTTTCAGCCTTGGTATCACCGATACCGTATTTGTTTTTTATGTGCTCTTTCATTGAAGGTGCCGCCTCCGCGACATCATTCATCATCAATTTTTCCCTAAGCTGGTTCTCACGCCTGTTAATTACATAGGGTGATACGTTTACAGCCTTGGCATTAAAATCAAGACGTATGGCATTACCTTCAAATTGGTTAACCATCGGCATGATAATGTTTTCCCGTAGCTTTAAGCGGTTTCTGGCAAACCCGGTTTCGTCAGATAAAAATCCTTCCAGATCATCATCAAGTATCCATTGGTCGTTAGAATAAAAGCGCCAGTATATAATAGTGTTTATAACAAAAGCACGATGAAGCGGATGGTTAATCGCAGAAGCCACACCCCACCTGCCATATTGGGCGTGGTATTCCTTACCCTTGTCTTTTGTCTCAAGACGATTTGGCCTAATCGTTTGATCTATCAGGTTCGTGTTCATATCTCTTGCTCTAGTGCCTGTTCCATCATTGCAGACCCATCACCAGGGCCATTGTCTTCGTCCTCTGTTATTCCATAACCACCTTCGAGTTGACTTATTAATCCTTGTTGCCCTTCGGCTATTTTTATTAAGAGTTCGGCATATCTTTTTTTATCCTCAATCTGCAATTTTTTCATTTCCTCATCCTCCATATCAACGAGTCCTTCCAGCTTATCAAACACTTTATTGATAATGGCTCTGGATCTAAACCTGGCATCAGGGTTAAAACTCTTCATCTTATTGATAGCCGATATGATGTACGAAGGGAATTCGCCAACCAAGTACTTTGCTTTTTCGTTCTCTGGAAGTGAATTTCCAAAAGCTTTCTTTATACATTTTTCCAGTCGTGTTCTTTCTGGCTTAACATCATTATACTCGCTTGTTGGATTAGCATATAGATTAACAAATGCCATCTGTTTAGACGAAAGCCTAAACTCCTTAATCCCTTTAAGTTCCGGATAGTCGGTCAACAAAGAGTGTTGGTTACGCGGCCTAAATAGATAGACTTTTCCCATATATAGTAAAAAGACGCACCCCGCATTCAAGCAGGGTACGTCTTTATTTTTTTATTACGCGATCTGTACGTAAGGCTCTGCTACTGCATCGGTAACACCGGATGCGGTTACAATAGCTGTTAAAGCATCATCAAAATCGCCATAGTTAGCATCTCCCTCGTCTGCGAAAATAACAGCTACTACCCATGCGTATCCGCCTCCTGAATTCCCTGCATTGTTTACATCTTTTTTATACACGATGGTATACTTGGTGTATTGTCCTGCCGGAACGGAATTGATAGGGTCATAAGCAAAAGCTTCTGGATATGTACCGCTTGGCTCAACATGCGGAGTGGTATCTACGTCAGTAGCCCCAATTGGGATTTCTGTAAAAATAAATCCCTTTGTATCGGTGTTTATTTCTGTTAGTATTACGACATCTGTTGCTCCCGTAGCGGTTGCAATTCTGCTTGGATCGTTGTTGATCGCAAGTCTTATCTGTTCAGCTATGGTTGAAGCGGTATTTCCGGAAGGCTCTGTAAAAATAAGGTAGGTTTTTCTTTCCCCTGTATCTAATCGTTGTATGATAATTCTGTACTGAGTGCTGTTGGCTACGGCTATACCTGTTAAATCCAAGGTTCTTACCTCTTGCGTACCCGCAGCATAAACAGTCCTTGTATAACTTTTTATATCAGAGAGTTTAATCCCATCTGGCAGACCACCAAAAAATATTCTTCCTTTTGATATGGATACATCTCCCCCGCTTACTAAAAGGGGATTGTAAACGACGGAGCCTAGTAGGTTCGCTGGTTTATAGTAGTGCATGCTGTAGTTGTTTTAGGTTTATGGTTTTCTCCCTATTTCCCAATCAAAAAAGAGTATTTAGAATACTAGAAAACAAATATAATTAAAAATTCCTTATTTAGAATCATTCTAAATAAGTTATTTTTGTTATATTAAATATCTGTTTTTGAGCTTATAATCGATTGTTAAATAGAAATAATGAAAGCAAAAGAAGTTCGTGCTATTCTAGGAATTGACAGGGTTAAGCTTTATAATCTTTATGCCACAGGTTATATTGGTGGTACTTTACAGGCAGATGGGCGCTATGAGTATGATGAGGAATCTGTACTAAAATATAAAAGCGGTGTCCGTGAAAACTACCTGCCGGTTATATCTACTGTTGATCCGGGTATCAGGGTTCAGGCAGCACAGCCTTTGGTTAATGAAGAGCGGTTAACCTGGTTATTCGATCTCTATTCGGCAGGTTATGAGATAGGATCACAAAAAAAAATGGAACTTATTGATGCTGGATTTATCAAAGAATCCAAACAAAGGGTTAAGCTTAATAATGGCAAGATCATAAAAAGCATTGATGATGTTACAAAGGAGCTTTATAAAAGGGAAAAGGAACGAAAGAAAGAACTTGCCAAGCTAGTCGAAAAGGATGAGATTGATAGTCGCGAATGGATGCCCTTGCCGATTGAAGAAAAAAACTATCCGGATGAATTTATACGCTGGATTGATTCGATCAATTCAGGCTTTTTAAATCGGATTCCATACGAAAGATTTAACAAGTATGTGCTCCAGTCTAAAATATGGATCGCGAAAAATGATCTTTATGAAAATTGTAAAACCAGGGATGAACGTTGGGAATTCGTGGTGCGCGAAAAAAACAGGATTCAGCAAAACACACTTTATTTTCTTGATAAATATGTGCGCTTTAAAGATGATAAATCTACAGGTGGTTCCCGGAAGTATATCGCTTACGATGCGCAACAGGTACTTTTATTCCTAACCGATTCGGGGTATAATTTAATGATCGGGAAAGGTCGCCAGATCTTTTTTACCACTACGATGGGTGCCATTATGATCAAAAAAACAAATTTCCATCGGTCACATTTTATTAAATTTATTACACACGATAAAAAGAAGGGAGAGGAAATTTTTGAGGATAAGATTAAATTCTCTTTTTACTCGTTGCCTGACTGGATCAAGTGTTCGGTAAGTAATGACAGGGATGGATTATTTAAAATTTCCCGAAAGATAGATGGTAAAAAAGGAACCAGAGGTGGAGCCGATAGCAGGATATTGGTTGGAGTTCCCAACGAGATTGAGATAAATGGTGGTTCACCAACAATGGTATTGCTCGATGAGGTAGGTATGATCAACAATCTCTCCAGTATGATCAATGAAGTACTGCCAACTTTATACGCTTACGATTATGAGCTTAAAAGGTTAAAATTAGTTCGTCAGTTAATCGGCTGGGGTACTGGTGGCGATATGGAAAAAGGCGGAGACGCTTTTGAAACGGAATTTCGTGCCGCGCTTAATATGTGGAGCGAACGGAAGTTTAGTAGCGGCGTGGTGCCCGTGTTCTTTGATTTTTTTGCCCGACCCGGTGTAACCCAGGAATACTACGATGAACAAAAAGCGATTTACTATGAGAAGTGGAAAATCAGCGGCCAGATAAAATTTAAGGTTCAGTTTCACCAGCATCATCCCATTACCATTGAGGATATGTTTTTAAGAAATGCAGAAACCATTATCCCCCTTGACACTCTTAATGATCATATAAAACGTATCAATTTACTTCCTGTTAAACAGAAGCCGCAGTACGGATACTTTGAGCCAATCTACGATACCAGTGTTAAGCTTACCGGATATGTGCCCTTCCGGATAAGAGGTGCTAATTTTATTCCTACTTCCGATATTGATGATCGTACCACTACCGTAATTGTTAATCATCCGGAACAAAAATGGTTGAATCGTTACTATAAAGGTACGGATCCTATTTTTGCGAAAAGTGGGCACTCTAAGTTTTCCAGTGCTATATGGGATGCTAAAGAAAACACTGTTTCCGCATGTCTTAATCACCGTACACACGATTACAGGTATGATTATCTGCAATCTGTTTTACTCGGAGTTTATTACGGACATCCTCAAGAACTACCAGAGTTTAACGTTGGTGGAGAATATATAAATATGGTGGATGAGCTTGGGCTTTATAATACACTTATCCCTCAGACTATGCTCCCTGATTATCTGCAAATGAATAGTGCCGAACCTATTGGGATCGGTAAAAAGGCCGGAACCTCCCGGTATATAACAAATAAGCTACTGGAGCTTATGGAAATGCACGCTGGCAATATTCGTGTTAATGAGTTTTTTATTCAGCTAAAAACATTTGTCCGTAAAACTACACAGAGCGGAATTGAGGTATTTAAGGTTGATGATCCCAAGTATTATTTCGATGATGTGATCGACTCTATTACATACGCATATATCGCTTCCATTTGCTTCTCACACCTTAAGCCAATTAACACCTCTGAATCGGCTGCAAAGACCACTCAAATGCGATATGTGTGCAATAAATCTACTAACTGGAACACTATACTTGTACCCGTTGAGGTTCTGAGATAACCGTTTGTGGGTGCGTTGGTATAATGATGTATTTGTAAAGCGGAAATAAATATTCGGAAGGAGCTTTGCATTCTAACGCATAACGTTCGGTAATGGTTGCAAACTTGATGTCAATAACTTCATCCATCATTTCAGTATACCGTTTTTCGGCTTCTTCCGTGTTATCGGCAAAATCATAAACACCTTTAGGGTTTTCTATGGGTTTACCTTTCTCATCTTTTTTTGCCAGTTCAAATATAATTTTAGCGTGGCGGCGCTTTATATCTTCTATAACACCGCGTTTTAATATCATATAATTTTCTGCAACAACCGCCGATATTGGGTAAAGCGCTCCAATGGGTGCTTTGGTTAATGGTTGAATGTCGTTAAATAAATTCTGTGCTTCCTGTTTCGTTAGTTCCATAATGCTAGGTGTTTACTCTTTCTTTTGTAAGTAACTTATTTGGGTTTTTCAATAGATTTTTCCAGTGTGTAGTAGACATCTTTGTTTTGATCAAGCTTTTTCCAACCTACCATTTTTACTTCCTTTCCACCTTCGATCAAGCGCAAGTGAATGTCCGGTGAACGGGCATTTTTTTTGTTCTTTATAAAAAACAGGAATCCTCTTCCTTCGCTTAGTTCAACCATGCTGCGATGTCGTCAACTGCTATCTTTAATTCGGCCTGAGTGCCTCCCTGCCAGGTGGGTTGGTTTTTTACGGTCTGAATGTCAAAGGCGTAAGAAGGACCATCTGTGTATCTTAGTACTACAATAGTTTTTGTAAGAAATGGATAGTTTAATCCGGGAGCTCCGGAAAAAATTTTTCCAATACTCATGTCGTCAGTAGTGAGATATTCCCAAGTTACGCCGTCCGATGAAATGGCTATTTTGCCAGTGATTAAAGCGTTTACTGAAGAGCTTTTATCGATATAACTTACTGGGATCATTGGATTATTTTTTAGTGAGAACTATTTCAGCATCATATCCGTAAGCGTCTGCGATCTTTCGTATTGCGGCTAGTCCGATTTTATCCGATGGTGTTGAGGTGACTTTATGTGCTTCCCAATTTGAAATTCGATAACTCGGAATTCCCGCCTTTTTTGCGAAGTCAGCAACTTCTACTTTTAAGATATGCGTTCGAAAATATTTGGTGAGATTGCAGAGATCTTTTTCTGTTATGCCTTCTGATACCCAGGGCTTTTTTTCTGTAGCTGTTTCCATATCTCTTATTTAGAATGATTCTAAATAACAAATATAATACATTATTTAGAATCATTCTAAATAAGTTATTTTTGTCTAAAAATAGATATGGGATTCTTTTTAGAAAAACACAAAGAGCTTATCAAACTTATTGTGGCTATGGATCATGCGGCAGCTTCGGTTGACGTGGCTAACAGTTACGTAAACCTTACCCGGCTAAGAAAACAATACCTTGTTCTTAGAACAGAAATACGGATACTTTCGAATATTGCTTATAAGCAGATGAAGGAAACCAGGGATATGAAAGAAGAGGAAAAAAATTTGGAAGAGCAGGAGGATTAACCCTTGGTCTTAATTGTTTTTTGCATCCATTTAATATGGTTTTTAGCAAGGTTTACAGCATACTTGTGGCCCTTCTCTGCCGCTTCCCAGGTGGTGTATCGCCATTGGTAGCTATCATCCTTAATTCCGAATATCATGGTTTCAAAAAGTATTGGCGGTCCTCCAATAAAGGAAGAATAATCAAGTCCTAAAAATATGGTTGATATGCGTACTCTTACATGCCTATTCACCTTCAAAAGAGTATCGCCAATATGACGATTACAGTTGGTTTCTATAAACTTAGCCCATTCCATCAAATCAACACGCTTCGGTGTTTTCCCATCTAATATATAATACATGGCTTAATTTTTAATTAATAACAAAATAAGGTAAACCTCCAGGAAATATATTCCACATATCCCTTGGAAATTGTGTCCTGGCTTTACCAATAGCTATACCCAGGCAAAGTAACGTATCAATATGCCGATGTTCGCCCCAATGAACTCCGTCCTTTCTTCTATAAGCCATTCCAAAAGAGTAGCCGCCGCCACTATTCTTTTTAAACTCATCGGGTAATTGGTTAAGCATGTCCTCAATATCTGCTCTATGTTTTTCCAATCGTTCCGGATGAAAGCCAAAGCGAAGTATAACTCCGCTGCCTTCTACGTAATTGCCTCTATCTTCATCTTTTTTAAACAAGCAATCACTTACGACCGATTCTAAATTTTCTACTGTTAGTTCCATTATGTTTCAATTTTTTTTAGTTCGTATCCAATGTCTTTAATACCATCATTAAACATCTTCAATGAGACCTCTCCTGCTATTACAAAATAGTCCATTGAAGGGTGTATCATAACAATTGTCAGGGTGGGTTCGTTAGTAATACTGCCGTCTTCTTTTAAATGAATTTCGATTGGTCGCATTAGTATTGGATGGTACTCGCTTAGATCTATCTTTTTTTTTCCGTGATTAAACGCTTTAAAATCTTTTTCCATTTTCTATTCCTTTAAAAACTTATCCCATTTTTTAATATTTTCTTCAATTGAAGTTTTGGCATCACTCCATTCCAAATTGGTATAGTGGATGTTGCTTTTGTTTCCGTCTTTAGGGACTGCAAATTTTTTTCCTTCCGGATTTTCAACAAAAAGCTCCGCTATAACTTTTGCTAATTTTACAGTAGTCCGTATGTTATTTTTATTAAATATTCCAACAGCGATAAGACCACTTTTGCGTGTAAATTGTGTCACGAATTTTCCAGAGTGCATGGTGTGTTTTGACTTGAATTTGTAGAGCTCCGGTTCTTTAATGTTTTGTACCCTGCCATCATTATAGAATAAATAGCCTGGATAGTCAGGGTGTGTTTTAGATTCTTCTGTTTTTTTATCGTCTTTCATTTTATTTTATTGTTTTCTTTAATCATTATTAAACATGCGTTTTGTATATCAGAGGCTAGTTTGTGTTTGTCCCATAGATGAAAGTAGTAGGGGGCGTTCTCTCCCCATTCTACTGCAATCTTGCGTATCTCCGGATGAATATCAGCCATCGGGATTAATTTATATCCTTCTGACATTTTCTATATTGGTTTCGGAAACTCTTCTTTAGGATTCCACTCTAACACGGAAACTGTTTTCTTTGTCCGGTACAAATTCCATGTTTTGCATATCAGACCTATTTTTTCAAGTCCTCTCATTGGTCTCTTCGAGCGCATATCTGCAATAAGTTCATTTCGTAATAAATGTATCGGATTGGTTTTTGTTAAGCTTTCACCAACGGTTACCTTCCAGCAAAAATCATCGGCTTGTTGTTCATTTATCTGCTTAAATATATAATGAAGTGCGGATAACGATACAGGTGTAACAAGCTTAACCCCTTTATGAAAACCAACCGGAAGAGATTCAAAAATAGATTTTTCATGTTTGATTGCAAATTTAGCCACCTGATCATTGTTTACACGAAATTTATCTCCGGAGCCCACACCTTTAACAGTTGAACCATAGCGTGCATTTTGAAAATAGATAATAAATTTAACGACAGCCGCGACCCTTGTTGGTTTATCAATTCCTTGAATTCCTAACACATCAGAGGCTCTTCGTGTTCTTCCTGTATCAATAAATTGAAACGAATTATCTGGGATATTCCTTGCAACTGCAATCACCTGTGATTTCTTAGATTCAATAATAGAATATAAGCGATGTTGGCCGTCCAGTAGTTTTCCACTTACTGCTACAATAACAGTCTCACCAGTAATAGCATATTTGTCGGCAAGCATATCTGTTGTAATGGAAGCAAGATTAGATTTTGTTATCGGTCTATTGCGGCCTCTACCATGATCTAACATTTTTTTTGCGATGTCTGGAGTAATCTCTTCAAATGCCAGCGTTGGCAATGGTTCCAATTTAAGAAATTTCGCCATTACGAGTGAAACACTCCCATCTGAATTTAATTTAAAAATCTTCCTTATTACAGGTGAGCCATTTTTTTCTTGATGATTTGTTTTTACTGCAATTCTTTCCATTTTTTTCTGTTTTTTAGTTTAGTTTTTGGTTTAAATTATGAGTTTTTTATCATCTGATTATTCAATAATTTCTAAAACATCAACCCCCCCGTATTCGCAGTCTTCAAAATTGTCGAATGTTTTTACCATACAGTCTTCAAGTTTATTTTTAAACCCGAATAGGGTTATAATTTCTCTTACCGATTCAACGCTTGGCAAGGCTCCTTTGACTGGAACTGATACAGAAAGATGCCGTACTTTAGATCGAACCTGATCCTCAATAGAGAAAACAACCTGATAACCAAATGGAATAATACATCTAAATTCATCCATGTCTCCAGGCTGGGGTACTTGTTTATTCATCCTATCTAACAAATCATCCATCGAAAATGGATTGCGCTCTGCATGCTTAATAATTCCCTGTATTATGTCTATGATCTGCTGATTAATAATAAGTGGTCTCATTTTTTATATCTATTAATTCTTAAGTCCTTTTGCTGCTAAAAAACCGAATACAAAACAAGCCATCGGAAGTATTATGGTTGGAGGTGTGTACTTAGCCGTTCCAATTAAAATAATAATTATAACAAGACTAAAAATTGTTTTCTTTTTCAATTTCATTTACGTATTGCTAATGCAATAAAACCAAATTTTGATTTACTGTTTATGTATTCAACCAGGGACTCTACGGTGTACTCTTCCGTTCTTACCAACCAGTTCTCCATTACAACCTCCATGTCGTCAGGTTTAATATTGGTTCTTATATTAAACACCAAAGTTTCTTCTTTGCCAGTTTTATAAGATATTTTAAAACTTAATTCTAAATCATTCATTTTTTCGCTTGGAGCGGTTACGATATTTCCCATCTTAATCTATATTAAAAATTTTGTGATTTTTTTATCTTCTCCTTTGTTAATCATTCGTGCCAGTTTAATTAGGGACCATCCATAACCGCAACCTGGACAAACGGTAAACAACCATTGTTTTTCTTTGTATCCTTCTACAACAAAGCCGCCGGAATGATTAGAGCCTTCTACTGGTCCGGTTAACTCGACCTTGTGATCACACCATCTACAGGTTACTCCAGCCAATAATTCTTTATAATCGCTAATCATCATAGCCCTAGCATTTTTAAAAATGCATCTACTTTTTCAGGCGATGTATTTTCAATAATTTCCTGGCGCATCTTTTTTTTATCTTCTTCATCGGGAGATTCATCGTATTTACCATCAATAACAGCGGCGCGGATACTGGAAAGCTCCGGAAATAAAGAAAGTTCATTAACTAATTGTACTTTGCCGCATACGTATTTTTCATTCTTAAAGTCATGGTACTCACCATCCATTGCCTCTTTTATAATATGGTCATATTTTCCGTTAACATTAAGAGCAGTTAGCTCTTCGACCAGTTCTTTATTTGTACTTTTTTTCATGCCTTCCATGTTAATTATTTTGTGTGGTATGGGAAGTATGACCTCCGTCAAAGCTCTCTGCCTCTACGACTTTATTTAAAAGGTCCATAATATCAAAAAGCGATAAAGCAGTTTCACCGCTAACCTTTCCCAATAAATCAATCATATTATAAGTATCACTTACTTTTTGTGACCAGGCATTTTTGTCTCCATTAAAATCTTGCTGTAATTTGGCTCTAATTCGTATATGATTCCCTTCACAAAAAGCGCAGGAATACGATGGATTGATTTTTAGCAGGTATTCGCTATGCCCTGGTGTATGAAGGACAACGGAGGCAGCTATGTCATGTTTTTTTAGGATGGCCTTGATTTCCTCCATCGCAATTTTTAATTTTGGTGAGTATTGCATGTTATTTTTCTTTAATTAAAGCTACTAAATCAGGTCTGTTGTTTAAAAAAAACAGATCCTCTGGGTCTGTAGCCTGTGATGTATTGCTGCTATTATATCGAACAAAAACAAATTTATCATTAACGGATGTAACCCTGCCAAGATTTTTTGTTTCAACCATTTTTCCGCTTTCTCCCTTAAGTGCTGTTTTTGAAATATAACATACCGGTGTTCCAATCTTAAAATCGGTTGTTTTTTTCATCGTCTTTTTTTAATTTTTCTATTTGTAATTCATATACTTTTGTAATTAAAAATTCATTAGCCTCATCTGATTGCTCTATCTTTTTATAAATACCATGCCTGGTATCAGTAATATGGCTATATACATAATTAACTCCCCAAATTATAGTTAAACAGATGTCCTTTTTCCATAATCCATAATACAGCATTGTAACGAGAGATAAAAATTGGAAGATCATATTCGCAATTATCGCCCATCGTAAATACTTCTCAGATAAATCTTTTCGTTTACGATACCCTTTAACCAGGTCTTCGAATGAATCTTTAGATTTTTCTTGCTTATATTTCCTAAAAAGTCTTTTAAAATAATTTTTTAGTTTATCCATTATTTTTCCATTTTATTAAAGCGTCTATAATTTCAAAATAGATTGTGGTAATCGTGAATATGGATAGACTAAATCCAGACACAACCGTACTATGAACGTCTTTTGTTAAAAAGGCGTAATACATAAACAAGATTCCGCTAACATAAAATAGGATATCGCTACCTATTTTTCGCCATTGCTTTTTTACCGTCTTTTTTTTTACTGTTTCCATTTTTTTAACTAATTTTAAGTGTGTGTCATTTTTCTAGTTCTGCTTTTAAAATCATTTCAGGAAGTAATTTAACTTCGCTTACATTAATAATAGCGGAAGCGATAATTTCAACTTCGTCGTGAACTAAACCAGCTACTATGCCTTCAGGATTTATTTCATTATCACACCGTTCTGCTGGTGATGCAACATGATATTTTCTACAACTAATAGGTCTGTATTGGTAAACTCTGCAAGCTCCATCATCTCCAAGAAAAATACAAGCCTTGTCCTTATAAGAGAGTTTATTCCAATCCTCCGCAGTTTTACAGGATTTCTGAATAGCTAGTTGTGACTGCTTTTCATTAACTATATCCTTAAATTCATTTCTTAATAGATAAGCCTCTTCTTTGCTTATATTAACGGCTATTCTGCAACAAAAATTACAGGATTTTTTACAGCTTGCAAAATCCGATACACTCTGTTCTTTTAACTTTTCATCAACCAATCCGTAAAAGCCGCAGGCTACATTTTGAGGTTCTTCATACTTCAAGGCTCTTTTATATTCTTCAATATAGTGATCCAATCCAGCCCTTATGGTATTTATATAGCTATGCCTTTTTTCTTTTAAACACACATCAACGCGCCCGTTAAGTTGTTCTGTTAATTGGTATTTACTCATCTATAAATAATATTAAAACTTTTTTACCAAAATACTCCCCGATCTGTTTGATCCTTTTTTTTGTAAACAGGTCGTCATTACTCTCCATTCTTATATAGTATCCCCGACTTATCCCTAATACCTTGGCAAGTTTTGCCTGTGATATTTTTTTTGTTTTTCGTAAAAAAATTATTTGCTCGCTTACCTCGCTCATTTTTTATTTGTTTCTAAATAATTTTGGCAATCACACTTCCCGCACATTCCAGCAGTATAATTAACACTATACCTAATGGAATGATCTTTAAACTTATGACCGCACATACACAAAGTATTATCCGATTCTTTTTTTCTTTTAGCTCGTTGCTCTTTAGTGACTTCCATTAAAAGTCTGCGTGCCTCTATGATTCTTGGGTCGGTCATGCTTTATTTTCAACAGGTTTAATTATCGCATAATGAGTAATAACTTTTTTGTTATAGGCCCATCCGCTACCGTTCCATGTTTCCCAATGAACCTTGCCATCTTTACGATGAACAAAATATTTTCCGTATTCCGGTGGTCTACTCTCTAGTTTATTCCAATCATATTCGGTCCAAAAGGAAAGAGATCTAAATTTTTCCATCGCTTCAGTTACAATTTGAGACATTAAACTGCCACCTACTTTCTGCCACGCGAAGTAAAAACTCTCTCCGGTTTTTTTGATGCTTATTTCATCCAGTATTTCTTGTGAGGTTTTTATCATTAAAAAGTTAGTTTTATTTTAGATTTTAAAAAAGTAAACTATTATTTCGAAAAAATTGGTACAAATGTAAACTTTCATATTACATTTACATTTAAAAATGTAAAATAATTTTCTGCAATCGCGCGAAAGTTAGTCCAGGCAAAGGAGCAGCAATCTTTTTGTATTGTGGCTTAAAACTGTAGACATAAATAAAATTAAAGAAGAGTTATAAAAATGACAATGCAAAGTGACAAATTGAAATTAGATCATCATGCAGGCATATTGCCAATGCAAATTTATACAGAGCCTTTTTGGAAGCACTCCGGCATTGAGATTTATAATGAGAGTAACCTTGATACTATGATTAGGATGCCGAATAACTGCATTGATTTAACGGTGACTTCACCGCCGTATGATCAAATGAGGATATATAATGGGTATTCATTCTTTTTTAAAAATGTGGCGGATAACTTATTTAGAATTACAAAAGAAGGCGGCGTAGTAATATGGGTTGTGGGTGATGCTACTATAAATGGAAGCGAAACAGGAAGTTCATTTAAACAGGCTTTATACTTTAAAGAAATTGGCTTTAACTTATATGATACCATGTTTTACGAGAAAGCATCAAGAATACCAACAGAAGGAAGATACTACAATGTGATTGAGTATATGTTTGTTCTAAGTAAAGGGAAACCGAAAACGATAAATTTTATATGCGACCATGTAAATAAGACAGTAGGGACAAAAAGAAAAAAGGATGCGGTTATAAATAAAGGGGCAAACGTTAAAAAGAATGAGTTTTTCACCACTCCAGAATTTAGCCGCAGAGCGAATTTATGGTGCTATGGAACGGGAAGCAATCCAACAGGGCATCCTGCTCCTTTTCCAGAAGAGTTAGCACAGGACCATATTTACAGTTGGAGCAACGAAGGTGATGTTATTTATGAGCCTTTCGGTGGGAGTGGAACGGTTGCAAAAATGTGTCATTTAATGAATAGAAAATGTGTGATGTCCGAAATAAGCAAAGAGTATTGCGAAATGACTATAAAGAGGCTTACTCCTTATGTTTCGCAACAAAATCTCTTTGTCTAATATGGGATGGAGTAAAAAGAAGTAAAATTATTTAGTATAAACAAACCATAAAAAAAATGAAAAAAGAGATTTTTAATTTAGAATATCAGTATTCGCTTTTCTTAAAAAGAAAGAATCTTACTGAGGAAGAGATGCCGCCGACACAGCGCAAGCAGCTAAAACACGTTTTTATGATTGCATCCTCACAAATGTTATTACTACTTTTTGATGAAGTTTTTAAATTAGAAAAGGATCAAATTAATTCAACATTGCAAAACTTACTCGATCAGGTAAACAATTACGTACAGAACGAATTAAAAAAGCAAGATGAAAAAAAACCCTTGGGATGATCCGGCCTACCAACGCATTGAAAATGCAAAAATGGTTGACGGCAGCCTTAAAATTTATTTTGAGAATGGGGAGATGGTGCAATTCAATGATATTTACCGATTTATTCCTCCTGGATATACCGATGTTCGCTGGTTAAATTTAAGCTTTGATCCGTTTGAGATAACGGTTCCTGCAAAGCCAACTAGAATAATAATTCCTTGGGATATTTTAAGAGGCACACATCCGGAATTACAATTGCTCTTTAATGAACATTCGAAAGGGCAGCGAATAAAAATGGGTAAAAAGCTAAGACAACTGCGTGAAAAAAAGAAGATCAGCATCAACGATTTACATGCCTTGTCTGGCATACTTTCTCAAACTATCCACAGAATAGAAAACGGCAAAGCAGATGTTACCATAACCATCATTCAAAAACTCCTAGAATCTATGGGTTATTCGTTAGATGATATTACGGAATAATAATTTAAAACCAACACTATCACTCTATGAATAATACGACAGACAACGCATACGCAGCTTTTTGGAGAGGGTATGTGCTAGGCAAACTTTTAAAAGCAACAAATTCTAAGGATGTTGAAAAATATATAGTACTTGCCGATGCCATAGTCGATGATGATTTTATGACCCTGATACAAACAAAAAACTTCCAAATGATACAGAATGAAGAGCAATACCAGCACTGCCTTACGCTAATAAAAAACACTCAAAAGCTTATTGAAAAGGGAAATGCAATTATCTCTTACAATAATAGCATTGGGGCGGAAAATCAACAAGTAGAAAAACTAAAAAAGCTGCAAGCGGCTAATAACTTCCTGCTAGAAAATGTAAAAGAGTATGAAGAAACAATTAACACAATAAAGCTATGAAGAAAAAAACGCCAATTACATTAGCCAATGCTAAAGATAAGAAACTAATGGAGCTACTACAACGGCTATTTAAAAATCAACGGTTTGGAATAACTTTCGAGAATACTATTTTTGGAGATGGGTTTAGGTATAATAACATAACCATAGAAACGGATATTCTAATGTTGAATACAATGGAAATAAGTGGAGATTTCGAAATAATTATAAGAAGAAGAACTCCTGGCGAACAAAAAACTATTAAAAAATGATACTCAACGAAGAAGGATACCAGTTTGAACGCTCTCACTTAAAAAGATTTGAATCTCTTATTAAGGAAGGAAACGAGCACGTTAAAGAGGGTGGGTCAAAGTTTATAACGAAAGTAGTAAACCTATTAAAAATAGCACATTCTTGTATATTACAGGACCTTAACAACTATGAAAAATTAAACTTCAAACCTATAACCAAAAGCGATCTCGATGAAAATGAATTAAAGGTTTACGAGCAGGATTAGAGAAATCAATGCGGCAGACAACCTGCTATGGGCTATGGTTTAGACACGGAATAAATATTTATCTTTATTGTAATAATCAACCTATGAAAGTTTGGGGAACATCAATTTTTGCAATTCATAATATAACAGGCGAGTTGGTTGAATTTGCTGGAGAAAATGTTGAGGCTCCAACAAAACAATTGGCTATTAAATGGTGTAAAATTAACGCCGGCTATCTGCACGTAAATGACGAGATTGTCATGGAAATACCTTGCAAAGCAGGAACTTACGAGCCAGATTTGAATAAAGCTATTGATTATGAAAAAACGCAACAAAACTAAATAAACCAAACCTATGAAAACGTTAAAACGAATTTGGGAAGCGTTAAAGAAATATAAATACTACACCATCACGTTAATTGTCTTGCTAGTCCTTGGAATAACGGCAGGAAAGCTATTCAATATAGACGTAGGAATCCTGCCCTTAATTATATTCTCTCTACTTGGAGGATCTGTTCTATTAGCTGTTTTTGCTGGAATTAGGAATACATGGGTGTTTGATGGAAAAAAGGTAGAGGCAATTGTTGTAGGGATAATCGCTATTGCATTTGTAGTATTTTCAACCTGGTTAATAATAACAAAAACATAATGAAAACGGAAGAAGAAATAGAGAATTTAGCGATTGATTATGTTTTAGTTAAATATCCAAAGCTGAAAGGGTATACAAATACAAATCAAGTTAATTTTAAAGATTCATTTATAGATGGTTTTAAACAAGCACTACCTACTCAATCAATAACGGACGAAGAGATAGAGAAAATAGGTCGTTATTTTTATAGAGCAGGAGTATTGCCATATAACACTTTTTCGCAAGTATTGGAGGAATATAAAGCCCTCACCTCAAAGGAGAAAGAAGAGAAGGAAGAAATAAAAACGTTGGACTATGCAACACTAAAGAAAAAAGCAATCGAGGTTCTAAGCTCATACAGTGAGCAAGAATTGGCAGATTGGTTTAATAATGATAAAAAATAACAAAAGGACTATGAGTGTAAAATTGATTGCAAAAGTTGAACTACATCCATCAATAAAAAAATCGGAGGAAGGAAACGATGTTTATGATGTTTACGTGCAAATAGATCCATCTGCAAAGAAAGAAGTATTGTTGTTAACATTTAAAGGTATAATCGAAGCAATAAATAAAATGCCATGAAAGAACTCTACACAATAAAAGAAGGAAACTTCTACGCAAGTGGAATAAACTTCAAAACTCATTTTGGATTAGAGAGCCTGTCCTTTATAGTTACACCGGATGCCAACTGTGTATATAATCTTGGAAACGCAAACAACCAGGACATCAATAAATTCTTTGGCGTAACCTGGGGTTGGGACCCAGATAATAATAGCTTTAGGTCCGGCTGGAATTGCTACAAACAAAATGGCCTCCTCCAGTATCATTACTACGCCCATAATCACGGTGTAAGAGATCCTGGACCTAATGAAGATCCTGGAAAAGCATTATTATTTGAAGCTCCGCCAGGTGAACCACACCGTTTTGATTTGCTTTTTAACAGGAAAAAGAATCAAGTATTAGTTATTTCAGATACAGAAACAACAAATGCCAAACTTAGAGCAGTACCCTTTGACTTTTCAGGGGTTCCTATTTTTGGCAGGTATAACTTTCCCTATGCTGGCGGTGATCAACCCGCCCAGCATGACATGACTATGAGAATTCAACTACTATGATCCCAACCAATGAAAGTATTTCTACCTGAACACAATTGTTTCGCCGAAGAATTTGAGATGAAACTATTTTGTAATAACTATCCCTTATTATTTAGATCATGTCCGACAGATTGGCTGGAAAATATGCTCATAACCAACGAGCAAGCAGAAAACTTTGAAATATGTGCTATGATAAAGGCAGAAATTGATCAAAGAAACACAATAACCTAAGTTTATTATATGTGATCGCATCGATTTTGGGCAAAAACACGAAATTATATGCGATCACATATAGGGAGTATCTAAGATGGCTCGGATATAAAAAATATACATGGCTAAACAAATCATCCACTCTTCCGGATTCCTCATTTTGGAAATGTCAGATCAGGAAATCATGCAAATTGGTCCCGGTTTCTGCGACTCCTGTATTGAAAAACCCACCACTGGATTTTATATCGCCGTGTTAAATTCTTACTACTGTAAAACCTGCTTTCAAGAATGGCAAACACGAGCTATCCGATATGAAGAAGATCTTTCCTTTGAACTCAAAATGTATAACAGAATGGTTAAACGATTTGAATTAAAAGAACAAAGGGACTGTGAAAAGGGACCATAACCCTCGTTAACCCTACCAAGATTATATAACAAACAAAAGACAATTATTCTACTACATAAACCAGAAATGTCTTAGTAAAGAGTAACACCCAACAACCAACTATTGTTCCCTATAACCAAGAGAAAGATTATGTTAGTAAGAATACAATCTAACAACAATACCAATCCTAAATTGAAAAGGTACTAGCAGGAATCAATCAACAATACCAATAACCAAAGTGGATTTGTCTTAGTAGGAGTATAATGGTATAATATGACCCCTGCCGGTCAGTAAAAAGAGAATGTATTTTTGAATCAAGGCGGCCCCCTGTACAAAAAAGAATGCTTTTTTTAGGGGCTTTTCCTGCGCTTAGTTCCACGATCTATTATTCATTAGCTTATTTATTCATGCCTTATATATTTTGCCTTATAGGGGATCTTATATTTCTACAACTGTAAAAGGAAAGCGATAGGGTAGGGGATAAGCTAAATACTGCCTAAATGGGCAAGAAAACATTGATAGTTCAATTCTATTTAACATAATAATAATTATAAGACAAGTATAAGCGGCTATGTATTTTTGTCTCCAGCCGGTAAAATTCGTTCAATTTGAGGGTTTTTGAGCTTTATTTTGAGCTAAAAGGAAAGTTAATTTCTATAATTCAGGAATTTACCCTATTCTACGTTCATCTATTGAGTAATGGTTCAATATGATTACCTTTTTTTTTATTTACTCAAAAAGTCAACCAAATGAAGCCATTTGAACGTAGATGCACTTAAAACAGCTTTTTAACCTTATTTAGAATGATTCTAAATAATATGGCTGCATTAGCATTGATATGGCGAACGATCTCATGTATGGTAATGGTAATGTATCACCCGCTTACGTTTGCGCGCCTTTGCTTTTAATTATAGTATTTACGTTTAATATATATGATGTATTGTTATTTAGTTAGGTTGTTTTTTTTTTGATCTTGTTTAAGCTGCTGTTAATTCTTTGTTTGGTTTGGGTGGGTGTTATCTTCCCCTTCGGGGGTGCAACCGCTGGATTGTTTTGATTTGATCTAAAGCTGTTCGTTTTATTCTTAGTCTTACTTTAGTTTTTACTCATACTTTAGTTCTTACTAAGCTTACTAATCTTTTAACCTTCAAATATATTATATATAGCTCAATCCCTTTACTGCATTGCTTTTCATTGTGTTTCATTGTTTTTTAATAATTTATTTAAATATTTATTTTCATTCTGTTATTGTCCTTTGGTAGTAAGGCTTTCAAGATAGTGTATATTATAAAACCCTTTGCCTGCACGTGTTACAATACAATGTATTAAATTTGCTATGTCAATACGTTTGTGTAGATTCGTATTCAATAATAACAACTATCTTGAAACCTTTTAAAAAAAGTAGCGTAATAAGATATAAAACTAATAACATGAAAAACTTCAAACTGATTTTAGAAGATAAAGAAGGGAATGAATTACAAACAATAAATATTACTGCGGAAAATAAAAAAGAGGCAAAAAAACAAGCGGATATATTGAAGGCAACAACAAGACTAAATGACCTTTATAAAATCATTATTAAAAACTAAAAATTTAACCAACACTAAAAAACTGAGAGCCACAGCAACGGTAAATAATAATGAAAAACTTTAAAAATACAATAGAAACGAAAACAGGTGTAAAGGTTCATAACCTAATATTTAATGCAACTGCAAAAATTTGGGTTGGACTTATTTGGAATGGGAAAAAATGGGTTTCGTGTGCCTGGTTCCCTTCGGGAAAATGTATTAACAAATTAAAACCAAATTTAAATTTAATATAATAGACCAAAAAAAATGAAAATAGAAACAGGAATTTTAGCAATGCCCGCAGAACTGCGAAATTACGTATTAAACACTTGCGTAAGTGCTTCGCCTTATAACCGCTATGCAAGCGGCTCATTTTACTCTAAGGAGGGTAAAACATGGAACAATACACCTGATAATATTATACGTGTTTCAGATCATTGGAATTTTTACAGTCAAGGCAGTTACCATTGCATTACAGATGTGCCTAATAATAAGCTAACCGGCTGGGTAGTGGCAAAATATAATGCAAGCAATGAAATTTATGAAGTTATTTCAATAGATGTTAAAGATTTTACAGCATTGGAATTGCATAATAAAAGAACTGAAGCTAAAAATTTCGCGGATTTTTTGGAGGTTAAAAAGAAAACAAGAATAGAACGATTATATAATATTTGCAAAAAGCGTAAAGATTCAGAACGTGCAAAAAAAATAAAAAATAAAAAAATCTGGGTTCAGTTAGAGCATAATTTGTGGAGAAAGGGAAAAGGTCAGAGGTATAACTTTCAAGGAATCGAAATAGTAACGGGCTTACTTATATGGGAATCAAAAGGGACGGCTATAATAGTAGAAGTAAATGGAGTGAGGCGCGAATTTAGAAAGTATGATAATTACAAGGAATTAACAAGAAAACCTTATACACGTATCCGCAGCTAATTGTAAGTTTTATTTTGTCTATTTTTATTGCCGTTCTATTGTTTTGTTCAACAACATTTGGTATTAACATTTATTAAACTGTAGCTATGAAAACATTAAACGAATTTAAAAAATTAACCAGACGAAAAATGATAGTTTATTTAATCGAAAGTATGGTAATACAAGGCTGGGATATTGAGCATGTTGTTTTTGGTTTTCGCTCATACACTAAAAGAGACTTGTATATAAACTATGAACTTATGTTTAATTATAATAAAAAAAGAAGCTAATTAAATAATAACCTTAAAAAACAAAATATGAAAACTAAAAAATTAACAGAACAAGAAAATTTAAATCTTGCAAATGAATTACGAAGCCTTACATCTAAATGGGTAGAGACATTTAATTTTATACAATTAGATGTATTAAATATAGTAGCAGAAAAAGAAAATACCAGTTTGATGGAATGTATAAGGCAAGAGAAATTGACTTTCGATAATATCGCCGAATATTCAAATTTAACAGCAAAGCAATTGAAAAGAAAGTATAAAACCGTTGAGGAGTGCCCAGAATATGAAACAGCAAGAGAAGAGATAGAGCAAAGGAATTATCCAATGTGGAACACTTGTTTCGAGTTTAAACAGAAAGAATATGATAACGTTATAAACGCAGCTATTGAAGCGGGGTTCGGGATTATTGAAGGGCTAGGAGACTTTAACCAAATCTTATTTGTAAGGGGCTGCGGATATTCTTTTTATGGAGCGCATTGGATACCATTGTTTTTAAATCTTCCCTGGAATAGTGAGTTAAAGAAAAAATATGCGGGTGTTAATTATGATATGATTTAACTAACAGTAATAATTTAAGACATGAAAAAGATAAATAAATGGACATTCGATTATGTAATACAGGGGTATTACGGTCAAGGCTGGGAAGATGCAACCACAGAGGAAACATTTAAAGCCGCAAAGGTGCAACTTAAATGCTATAATGATAATGAACCATCCCCGCATCGGCTAATTAAACGTAGAAGGCTTACAGAGGAATATATAGAACAATGGAATAAAATTAAAAGTCTCCCCGGAAATGAAAGAGGTATTAAAAGTACTGTTTTCTTAAAAACTAAAAATTAAAGATAGCTGCTATGAAAAGTATAACCAAACATTCATTTGAAAGCCTGTGTAAGAAGTTTAATGTACACCAGCGAATCAATTTAAGAAGCCACAGGAACGCACTAAATATAAACCACTTATTTGATACTGTGTTAAATGATAGTTCAATGGGATTCACTAAACAGGGGGATAAAGGCAGCTTTTACCCACATCCTAATAATGGAATTTATCACAAATAATGGAAAGAACTAATTAACGCTAACAAATAGTAAAACCATACACCCCTCTACAATGAGGCAAAAATTCAACTTATTAATAATGATTTTTAAACCTTTAAAAACCCCTACAAAAATGAAAAACATAATTATCCCCTTCGCTGAACCTTTCGAATGTACATACGGATTTAGCACGCCTAAATACTATTTTCCGGTAGATAATAGCTTTTTTCGAATGGATCTATGGAAATCTAAAAGAACAGGGGAAGAAACACTTGAAAGTGTTATGTGTGACGGAATAACGGATTTGTCTTCCAGTATATCCGAAAATATAAAATATAATAGTTTATGCTATTGTTGTTATGCCGGATATGGTCACACATTAAATGCACATAATAAATCTTTAACCCTTAAAAAATAAATAACATGAAAACTATAAAAACAAATATTTACGAGTTTAAAGAATTAAGCGAAGACGCAAAGGAAAACGCATTAAACAATTTAAGAGATTTAAATGTTTATTATGATTGGTGGAACACTACTTACGAAGACGCTAAAAATATTGGTTTGAAAATTACATACTTCGGACTTGATAGGAATAGGCACGCAGAAGGAGAATTTTTATTAAATGCTTATGAAGTAGCCCATAAGATAAAAGAGAATCACGGGAAACATTGCGAAACATATAAAACAGCCGCTTCTTTTATCGAGGATTGGGATAAACTTGTAAGCGAATACCAGCAACAAATTGATAACGGCGATACGCAAGATTTTGACGAAAAGGCGAACGAAATGGAAGAGGATTTTTTAAAATCTCTTTTGGAAGATTATTCCATGATGTTACAAAAGGAATCTGAATATCTACAAAGTGATACATCTATAATTGAAACAATTGAGGCGAACGGTTATACGTTTGAAGAAGATGGAACAATGAGAAATGAATAGGCGAAATTTTTAACCAATATATACAAGATGGAAAACCAGACAAATTTATTCGCAGGAAATTTAGTTTCAGAGGTTGAACTAAATTATAAATCAAAGAGGCCGCTCAGTCAAATGAAAAAAATTAGCAACTCCACCGAATCAGTAGAAATCTTTCGCGCTATGTGGTCTAATAAAATGGACTACATAGAGGAAATGACAATGATAGGATTAAACAGAGGGTGCAAGGTTATTGGGTTTTTTAAAATATCCATTGGAGGAACAGCAGCAACCGTAGTTGATACCAAAATTGTTTTACAAGCTGCATTACTAATGAACGCACACGCTATAATTCTATGCCATAACCACCCGTCGGGAAATTATGAACCAAGCAATGCAGATATAAAATTAACAGAAAAATTAAAACAAGCTGCGCTACTTTTAGAAATAAACCTTTTAGATCACATTATTTTAACAAATGAAAGTTTTTACAGTTTTGCAGACCAAGGAAAAATATAAAAATAATTTAACCAAATTTAAAACAAACAACATGAAAAATCAAATGTACAGAGTAAAATTACTCATAGGTCACACAGCAAAGGAAGATCAACATAAAAACGGATATTTAGGTTATCCGCACGAAGATAATCCAATTGAGTATACAAGGGGGGAGGCTATTAAAAAGGCTCGAATGTTCGGAGGTAAAATAGAAAAAGCCCCGTTTAAAAAAGAGAAAAACGTATCCATTAAAAAACAAAAACAAATTATTGAAGATTTAATAACCCTCGCATACGAAGAAATTGCAGCACAAGAGGATCATAATGAAGACGGCGGCGAATTTCCGGCAAAACAAAATACTAAAAATTTAACCGCTATTGCTCCATTATTAAAAGCAGCACCAGAAATGAAACTTGCTTTACTCAGAGCCGCCGCCGCGCTTACAAATTTAAAGTACGATGCACCGGATTTTTGGGATGAAAAACACGAAAACGATTTAAAAGAAATAAGTGAAACTCTTGCAAAAATTTAAAACTAACTACCATGAAAAAGAAACCATTTGATCCAACTAAGGAACAAGTAAAATTTTGGGCCTGCATGAAAAAGTTAAATATAGATACTCCGGTAACTTTTAAAGATGCAAAACAAGCAATGATTGACGCATATAAACATGGGCCTGAAAAATATAAAATAGAAAAGCCTATAGGAACATTTTACACAGATTATATGATTAAAAACGGTAAATGTTATGCCATTTTTGAATATAAAGATCGAATTAAGAAAGCGTTTGTTTGTAGGACTACGGTAGATTTTGCTGTAGAAATATCCGAAACAAAAAATTACTACTATATAACAATTTGATTTTGAAGCAACCTGGAAAGAAGAGCAAAAGAATTAAACGTAACTGAAAATAAACCTTATCAGCCCTCTATTATAAGGCGAAATTTAGTAATTAACCACAAAAAAACTAACTACCATGAAACACACATTTAAACCAACAAATAAACCTCTTAACACGGGGTTATTTGGAGAGACAAAACCAATAACTTTTAACCAGTTAGTAGAGGTATTTGGAGAGCCTAATGGGGAAAGCGGGGACAAAGTTTCTACCGAATGGGTTTTGGAAGATACCGAAACAGGGGAAATCGTTACAATATACGATTACAAATCAACTAATTTGTATCATAGCCGATACCCAGAAGTAGAAGAGTTCAGGAAATCAAAATACAATTGGCATATAGGGGGTAAATGCTTTGATCCTAAAGCGAAATCCGCCGCTAAATTATTGGAGCTTATAAATAGCATTGCAAAATAAACCAATGAGAAATGAATAAACTTAACTACTAACAAATAGTATTGGCGTTTGTGGCACTAATGGCACAAACGACACGAATAAAATGCCACAAATGCCACTTGTGCCAAGCGCCAAACGTATCGAACGCTTACAATGAGGCAAAATTTCAGCCCAAAAGTTTGTAATAATTAACCATCATTTAAGAACCTGAGAACCACAGTAACGGTAAAGCCAAATGAAAAACTCAAAGAATGCTCATGCTTTTAAGTTTATTGAAAAATATCATCCAGTACGAGATGAGTACAAATGCAGTATATGGGACAATGCAACAAGAATTCATAACTCATACCCCTATGAAGCCCCTGAGCTTGCCCGGCAAGCCGCTGAAACCTGGGCTGCAATTTTTTTAGAATTTATCCCTTATAAGGTTATCATTTCAGATCATAAATTATCAGATACATTTTATTGTCGAGTGAAAAAACACGGGTTCCAGATTGAGGAAACAATCCAAATGCCTACACTTCAAATGGCAAGAGAAGCCGCTGTTACTTTTGCAAGAGAATTTTTAGAACGAACCAAAAAGTAAACCGAACTAGAAGTAACAAATATTACACATTTATACTGAGGCAAAATTTTAGACTATGCCATACAAATTTTAAAAGACAAATAAAAAAGTCCCCGGTATATGCCGGGGACTACATTTTGAAAGCAAATCACAATTTTGTTATACATACCCTACAAAATTAGGGCTTCAATAACAAGTCATTGGACTCAGGACAAATGTAATAAAGAAATTTAAAAAAGCAATCAAACGTAAAATAAAAATAACTGTATATTTGAACGTTAATAAAGGGAAGAAAAATGAAACTAACAGAGCTATTAAAATTAGCCGACATAAAGAAATCTAATTTTGCCAAATCAATTGGAATAAGCAGGGGGGAACTTCAAAATAAACTTAACCAGAATTTAGTAAATGAAAGATTTACACCGGAACAACTAAAAAATATCACAAAGAAAATTAAAGCCATAAAAGAAGCCTGCGAAAAATTTTTAAACAAGCCTGAAATATAAAAAGTATGATGTGTCCCAATTGCAAAAGGATCGTAACTCCTGAATCACAGGTAAGCGATAAGCTGCACGTTTGTGTTTACTGTAAAGCTATTTTAATTGAGATAGATCAACGGCTTACAAAAGCCTCCGATCAGGAAATTGAAGAGTTATTTAAAGATCCTGAATTACTAAAAATGATTGCTAAAATTAAATCTAATAATCCATTTCCGAATTTTATTTTCTCCGATAATGTGCCAACCCTACCGGGAGCTAAATTTGTTATTTGTTTAAAAAAACAGCCCTTAATGATTTTTAGTGTAAACAGAGGAAATTATCTGGATTTTTTTGCCGTGCTGCCAGGGCAATCAACTCCAACAGCGGAAGAAATAGAGAAAATTAAAAACAAAGCACAGCACTGGTACTTTCATTCAATAATAAGAAAATGAAAACATTCAAAAAACAAATTAGTATAATGTTGATCCACGTGTATGTAAATAGATTTATTAACTTTGCACTCGATAATCATATAAATGAACCAAAATGAACCAAAATGAACCAATTTTATACTTTACTGGCAAATTACTGGCAAATGGAAGTATTTATTTTGGTAAATCAAATTTGCCAAATTCGTGCAACACAGCACTAGATAAGGATATATAAGTTTTGATCCCTTAGCTCAACTGGATAGAGCAACAGTTTTCTAAACTAGAAATTACTACTTTCATCTTTGCCCAAACACTTAAATTTACTAAAATTTCAAAGATTTTATCTCGGATGAAACAAGATGAAACAAGATGAAATAACATTTTACTGGCAAATTACTGGCAAATTAATAAACGATGGCTTCAGCATATATCTACTTTGATAAACGTCGCTCCAAAGAGGATCAGACCTATCCAATCTTAATTCGTATCTGCCACCTTGGAGATACTTTACCAATCAAAACAAAACTTTCTTGTACAATCCCTCAATGGGATGAAGGCAAGCTTTCTATTAAAACTCTAAAAAAAGATCCTTTTCCAAATTGTGCGGAGGCCAATCAAAAAATAAGTAATTTAAAAGATAGAGCTATAAACTATATTAATGCGAATGAAAAAAGATTGCCATTCATTACATGTAAACAATTAAGGGATGAAATAGAAAAGTATGACCCTAACAAAGAAAACAATCAGCCTACAGATAAAGATATTACCATAGGCACAGCGATTGAGTTTTATGAAAAGTTTTTGCGCAATGAAAATGTACCAGAGCATAGGCAGCATAACCGCAATCCTCGCTGGCTCAAAGATAACTATGCAATATTAGACGTTTTAAAAGTATGTATAGGAAAAGATACTCCTATCCGTTTAATCACAGATTCACATGCAGGTAAATATTATACGTTCGTTATTAATAAGAAGAAAAAAGATGGTAAAACAATTACTTCATACAGATACAATGCCTATGTAGACTGCGTAAGTAGATTCTTTGAATTCCTTGTTAATGCCGATTACCCTTGTAAAAACCCATTCAAACATATTGAGCGCAGATCATCTAAAACAAAACCCAAAATGGCACTCATGGAAGAGTATCATCAAGTATTAGATAAGATCGACAATGGTAACCATATTTGTTCCATTCATTATAATACCAGAGCCCAAAGCCCTAGAGTATTAAATAAAAATATGTATCGTCCCTGGTTAAAAACAGCCATTAAACTAGCTTTGTTAGGCGGAGGCCGAAGAGCAGAAGAACTTGTCATGCTAAAATGGATTGATGTTTTGCCATATAAAGAAACCGGAGAACTACTTGGTGGCTTACTATCCTATAATGATTACAAGGTTGAGCGTATCTTAAATAAAAAGTTAGGGGATGAAAAGGAACCAATAGAAATTCCAATTACCCCACAATTGGCTACCCTCTTATTAGAAATTGGCTGGAAAGAAAAGAAAGGGAAAGATGAATATATTATTGCTCCACAAATAACGAATAGAGCTTACGTAAATAATAGTATGTGTAAAGGATTTAAACATTACTATTTGCAAATCGAAAATCCAAGACCAAAGATAAGTTTTAAGAGTTTACGTAAAACTTATATCACTTATCTCAAAGCTATTTCTGGTGATCGGGCTAAAGAAATTACCGGACATACTACCGATAAAATAATTGGAGATCATTACGAAGATTCACTTCTGATAAACAAAAGGGTGGTAGAGCATTTGCATTTCGAAGAAAAAAAACCAAGCTAATCCTTCTATTCAAAACCAATCTATTTTCACACTTATCTTACATGAAGACAATCTCTGTCTTTTAATCTTTTTTCGTGTGTGTTTTTTTGTACATCTTTGCAAAAAAGTTGTACGTTTGCATTTTGCATTTTTAAATGTAACCACAACAGCTTTCTTTCTGTACCTTCCTTTGTACACTGATTTCACCGATCATATTATTTAACCATTATTAAAAATCAAGATGAGAAGCAATAACAACAGTTTTTTCGACCATGTTATTATTAAAAAAACAGGTGGTTATGATGTAGTTTCCGATGCCTTGAATTACATCCTTGAATTGTACCAAACTTCTATTAAAGAGCCAGATAAAAAGACAAAAAGAGAGATAGAGAATATTTCGAAAATGATTAAAATTATTGGGCTTTTAAAATATGAAAATTATCCTGTGATTATAGAAAGTAGGACCACTGATTGTCTTATGATGAGTAAGCTGTTTTTAGAGTCCATTTTTAGGTTCTGGTTTCTTGTAGATGATAACCATAATATTCACTATCATACCCTTATTCGATTCTATACGCTAAACAACGAACAAATTTCAAAATTTATCTGTGTCCTTGGAGTGTCTTTTGAAAATTAACTTGTCTTTGGCTTTTTTATGTTTTTTTCAATGTGATCGCGTAACGGGTTTTGTCTGTTAATAGCAACTTTTTGTCCCTGTGGTATCTGCGCTGTTGTTTTTGCAAAAGTTTCAAATCGTGCCCTTATAATATCAATCACTTCATGTTGGTCTTGCCCGCCTCCTATCTGCGCTATCGTCTTTTCAAGTAACTCCTGCTGAAATACCATTTCTGCTAAAGCTTTTTGAAGCATAGCTATTCGTTCATCTTTTTCCTTTAAAAATTTAGTATCTACAATACTTACATCTACACTAAACATAGGCCCTTCGCCCAATAATAACCAAGAGGGACTTACTTTATAAAATGTAACGATAGCGATAATCGTCTCGTAGCTTGGCTTTGTGAATGTTAGAGCGCCATTTTTTATAATGCCTTTTACAATTTGACTGATAACCGTACTACGTGGCATTCCTAATCCCCTAGCAAAACTATTTATATTTAATCCTAAAACTTTTATAAGCTCATTGATGCGCTCATTGATGTCCATTTTAAGGGGGTTTTCCATACTGTTACAGTTTAAAATGTAATCCTTATACACAATAATTGTTGTCCGTTTGAGAAGTCTGCGATTTTAGGGCTTTCCATCGCGTTTTTAAAAAATTTTTAAAAATATTTTAAATGTGTTACATTTTTAAATGTAATTTTGCACCACGCAATGTACACGTGTAAAGATAATAATAATATCGGTTATGTCAAAAATAATAATACAATCAGACCATCTAACGGAAAGCGAATATTTAAAGATTAGAGTGATCCTTACAAAGGTAGCATTAAGGAGTATGCAAATAAGAGACACCTGGACCTTCTTTAAGCGGTATTTTCCAGATGATAATACAGATGAGATAAAAAAGGATTTTCGCCTTTGTCTGCAAACCCAATCTGCAAACGAGGAAATCACCGAAAAGCTTGAACAAATGGTTGATCTTCTAAAAAGCGAAAAGGAATTAATCCTAAAAAAATAATCATGTCAACTATTAATCTCCTTGAAGTAAACACACCTGCATTTGATGAGCTTGTAAAAAGCGTAGCTATAAACACTATTAAGGTTGTTATGGAAGAAATGCAAGGACAAAAAGAAATATGGTTAGTAGCAGACCAAGCATGTGAATTTATGAATATAAGCGTTACTACACTTACAAAATACAGGGACGAACCTGGAAGTCCGATCATAGCAAGTAAACCCGGCAAAGATGTTCTATATCTCAAAAGCTCACTTCATGCTTATCTGATTGGGAAATCAAATAAAAAATTAAATCCATGAAAATCCCTGAATCCGAAAAGGATAAAATTAAGATTGCTAAACGAGAATATTATTCAGCGATGAAATCAAAGCACCCCGAATACACTAAAAAAACAGACAGGAAATTTAAAAAAAAATAATTCCATGAATCCATTTGAAAAGGAAGAAATGGAGGACAAAATGGAAAAGAAAATTCAACATGAAATGGAAAAGGCAGACCAGGACGTAAGGGTTGTAAGATTCAAAGCTTACGATCAAACGCATACAGAAGTACTTCGCGGTTCTGTACGATCTATACAAGCTAAAATCAGGGCTATTTGTCCTACAGCAGTTATCATTGAAATCGAATAAAATGTATACGAGAACAAGTAGAATGATAAATGATCTTGATACGGGATTACCGTATTCAATGGAGTATCACCGGATCACTAAAAGATACAGGCCCTATAAATATGGGTTTAAGCTACTACTATTAGTGGTTGCTATTCTTTGTTACACATGTTACTCCCAGGATAAAACAATCAAATCAAAGAACGAACAAATTAAATGTTTAACAGACTCAATCAATTATATTAATGGCCGTTAATACCCCCGACTTTGGTATTCAGGATAGCTTTGAGGAATACCTGGAAAAAAAAGATTACCTCTCAAGTAGCCAGGTAAAGCAGCTTCTTAACAGTACGCAACATTATAAGTCAGCACTGGAAGAAGAGGATGATGAAGAAGAAAAAGAACACTTTATCAAAGGCTCCGCAATTCATTGTCTGCTGCTGGAACCCGACCAATTCCATAAACGCTTCCTTCATTACACAAACGAGATGAAACCTTATCCTGATAAGGATTTTAGGAACACTCAAAACAAACGACATCGCGCAGCTACAATGGAATTAGCTATGCAACAAGGAAGATCCCTTGTTTCTGATAAAATGATGGAAGAGCTTATAATTATGGGTGAATCCATTCGCAGTAATAAAAAAGCGATGGAGCTTATGCAAGGTACCCTGGTGGAACATAGTTTCTATTCGGAGCTACAGGTTGATGAATCTTTCGCTGTTAAAGTACGAGTACGGCCAGATGCAATAAATTTGGAAAAACAATATTACGTTTCTGTTAAATCTACACAGGACGGCTCACCGGAAGGGTTTTCAAAACATGCAGCGAATTTAAACTATCATGTTTCCGAAGCTTTTTATATGCGAGTTTTGCATAAAGTGCTGCCGGTAAAATACAGACCAAAAACCGGTTATATGATTACTATCGAAACTAAGCGCCCATATCTCTGTACTATTTACGACATTAATAGTGAGTTCGAAGTTAACATGGTTTCCGATTTTTTAGAGGTCGGAAATTTCTTAGTAAATATGGCCCTGCTCCGTTTAAAAGAAGCCCGTGAAACAAATGTTTACAAGGGCTACGATATTCAAAGTGAACGTGAAGATGGAATCTTGCCTCTCATCCTTCCCGAATACGCTAAATACAAGGCAAACCATCTGATCATTTAATCAAAACTTATGACTGAAAAAAAACAATTATCGCTGACCGATAATAGCGGGAATGTTCCTGCCAAGCCGGAAGAACCAAAAGTTACTGAACAAGTTGCAAAGAATTATAAGCCTTGGCAAAACGCATTAATCAAGGCTGAAAATAAATTCTTAGCAATAAATCCAGAACGAACTAAAGTTGAAATGGGATTTGCAAGCCAGCTAATTCAACAAAGTCAGGACTTACAAAAATGTACTCTTGACAGTATTGTAAACGCAGTGGTTAACGTAGCGCGCACAGGAATTACGCTTAACCCAATTATGAAACTAGCTCATCTTATCCCGCGAAAAAAGAAGATCGGTGAACAATACATTACTGAATGTATTCTTGATTTTGACTATAAAGGCTTAGTTAAGATTCTTAAAGATTACGGCTGTCTTAAAGACATTCAGGCAATCATTGTGTACGAGGACGAGGTTTTTGAAGAATCAAATTCTCCTGTTCTGGCTCCTAATCATATTAAGATTTATGCTAAAACCGAAGAGGAGCAAAAGAAGCGTGAGTATAAGGGAGTTTATAGTCAGGTTCTTTTAATGGATAACACGGTTATCTATACTCAATTTACTCCTTACTGGCAGATACTAAAAGCAGAAAAAAGTAGCCAGTCAGCAACGAGTTCTTTTAGTCCCTGGAAAAATTGGCGGGAAGAAATGATCTGCAAAACAAAGATCAAAAAAGATTTTAAAACACTTGTTTCCGGAAGCGCCGATAAAAACGAAAAGCTTTCTGCCGTGCTAGAAATTGAAAATAATAATGAGGGGTTTGAAACTATCCCCAAAAATAAAAAATCGATAGCAGACACTTTTGGAGAAGAAACAACATTCGAAGAGGCAAGCTAAACTCAATCAATTGTTAAACAAATTAAAAACGAATAACACATGAAACTTACCGAATACATCAAAGATGTTCACACAGACGATATGTTCGAAGCCTTTGGCATAGTTAAAGAAAGAGTAGATGATATTCTCCAAATGCTTTCTGCTTCAATGGAAGAGGCGTTGGATAAATCTGGTACAAACCAACTCTATGCTTTAACCTTAATGGAACAAAATGGTTTTGTTTTACAAAACCAACGAGAAGCCGCCTTTATTTTTTATACACTTTATAGAGTAGTTAATCAAATAGAGAAGAATGATATGGTTTCAAGGTTAAAAGAAACAATACTAATGAGTATTATGAATGATCAAAAAGAAATAAAAACACAAACTACCACAAAGGGTCCAGTTAACTAATTACTAACAATTAAATTTTAATCTATGGAAAATCAATTCAGACCACAGGAGTCACCGGAAGAACGCCTGCAATTACTGGAAACAAATTGCTTTAAAAAAGAAGTGATGAAGATCCGCAGACCGTTTACCGAAGAGGAAATCCAAACTTTTAAGATTGAGTTCGCCGATAAGTCAATCGTAATTTCAGAAAAAGAAGATCTGCTACAGGAAGCAGCAGCCCCCTTTAAAGCAGAGATTAAAGAGCTGCAAACAGAGGCGAAAGGTATTCACACTCGAATTAAGCGTAAGTACGAAGAGGAAGAAGGCGAAGTGTACCTGTTCGATGATCAGGAAAATCGTAAAATGATCTACTATGATCGTAACGGAATAGAAATACAAAGCCGGCCATTACTTCCGCATGAACGCACCGGACAAGCCAGGGTGTTTTCTATCGATCAGTCTAAAACAGCTTAATCATTTAACCAGTTTAATTATTTATATATGGAAAATCAGGAAAAACTTAATCTCAATTTATATCCGGACACCAACGAGGTTGTTATTCGACATGGTGTGGCTTTGCCTGTTCGTGAGCCAATTCCGTTGAATATTGTTGGCTCTATTACCAGCCCTAGCGCATTTTATAACAAAAGGCATGAACTTATTGATAAACAAAAGGCGCATGTAACCTTTTCCAAAAAAACCAGGGAGATCATTTTAAATATTAACGAAAGGGATTACTTCTGCGATACCATTACCGGAAGGCTAATTATTAACCCGGACCTGGTAGACTTTTCGGTGAACACCAAAACATACCGCACTCCAAAAGATCTTGCACAGTTTTTAAAGATGCGGAAACATCTTTTTGCGAAAAAAGAGCAAAATATGGATGTGGTTACCGCGCTTAATACCATGACCGCTAAAGTTGAAACTGATTTAGAACAGAAGCAGGACATCAAAGGAAACGAAAGGAAGCTTATTGATAAAAAAGTTACCTCCAATATCCAACTAGAGTTCGTGCTTACTATGCCAATTTTTGTAGGACAACCAGCTTGCACCTTTCGGATTGAAATAGGTACGGATGCTACCGATTCAACCATCCGTGTTTATTTAGAAAGCCAGGAGCTCGAAGAGTTAATCGTTACCGAAGGTGGAAAACTGATCGATGCAGAAGTAACCCTTTTTGAGGATGATTTAGTAGTGATCGAACATTAAAAATTTCCGGTGTGGCGGAAGGGATTGGCTGGGCACCAATCTCATTGTAGACGCTTATCGGATAGATTGAGCAACTCGCATTAGGCGCAGAGTTGGTAGGCCAAACGGTGGACGGTGCAAGCGCAAAGTGTCCGAAGTCTTAAAGGCGGGATCCCGGATAAAACTCAATCATGCAGGTTCGAACCCTGCCACCGGAACAACCCCTAAGCGATGTAATGCGAAAGCCCGCAGAAGTGGAAACACCAGGAAGCGGCGGCTAGTGGAGGCCGAGGTTTAAAGAGGCTCTAAAACCCCACATATAGAGCTTATGATTTTAGGTACACCTAATGACAGCACGGAAAGACGGCTCCCGAAAGGGATTAACAAATAAATAAAAATGAAAGAATACCCGATACTCTTCCAAACAGAAATGGTGCAGGCAATCTGTAAAGAAATAAAAACACAGACCAGGAGACTTGCGGGTTTACAGATGATAAATCTAAACCCGGATCAATGGGAGCTTGCGTTGTGCGCGCGAGAGGTTGATACGATTGATATTGGTCGCTCCTGTGCTGTGTTTCGTAATAAAAATGATGATAAAATGTTTACCATTAAATGTCCGTATGGCAGTCCAGGAGATCTCCTTTATGTACGGGAAAGCTGGGCTAATATTTTACCGTTTTCGCCCAGCACAGATGGTATTATCTATTATGCTGAAAGATCAGATCTGACATTGGCTATTGATCTGATAATGGGAGGGGTTAAATGGAAACCTTCTATCCATCTTAAAAAAGAACATTCCCGACTATGGCTTACAGTAAACGAAATTAGTGTAGAACGATTGCATGATCTTACCGAAGAAAGCGCAATGGCCGAAGGGGTTTCATTGGGCGGTTTATTGGGTTTTGGTAAAATTTCTGAAGTGAGTTACCGGGAAGGATTTTTTAATATTTGGATTGACATAAATGGAAGTGAAAGTTTAAAAAAAAATCCCTGGTTATGGGTGGTTAAGTTTAGCATAAATAAGGAGCGTAGTAGATTATGAAGTATTACCTCCACAGTACTACATCCTTTCAGGACGAGAAAATAGCAGAGCTGTTTTTAGAATTTGGTTACGAAGGATTAGGGTTGTTTTATACGCTGTTGGAAAAAGTTGCATTACAGGAAAAACCGATTAAAACGGTGGTACTAAAATCACAATTAAAAGTCGGAAAAAAGCTTGAAAAATGTTGGAAGTTTATGGAACAAATCGAACTTATTTCGTCAAACAATGGTGAAACTTTCAACGAACAATTGCTAAAGTTTAGTGAAAAGTACCACATAAAAAATGAAAAAAACAATGATCGTATTCGGCAATGGCGTGAATGTCAGAGAAATGAAAAAAATGTAACGCGTTACGAACACGTTCGTAACGCCTCTAAAGATAAGATAAGTAAAGATAAGATAAGTAAAGTAAATAATAAAGAGGAAACGATACAAGAAAGATCAGATTTTTTTTGTTCGGAAGTGGAAAAATTTTCGGACCAGTACCCGCGTGAAATGCTTAATGATTTTATCCGGCATTGGATCGAAAATAATGGAAATGAAATGAAATGGGAAATTGCCAAAAAAAAGGGGGGCACATTCCAGATTGCCGGACGGCTTGTTACTTGGAAGCGAAACGATAAAAAATTCTATCCGGAGGATAAAAACAAATCTAAAATTGAAAAGTTGATCGAGGCGAATCAGGAAATAAAAATTGACTACGAAAAATTAGGTAAAAAATGACTGGCCTGCAACTATACCACGATTCAAAACTCCCGCTTCCCGAAAACTGTTTGATGAAAGAGGAAAGCAGACAGATTGTTTGGGCTGCAATGCAACGTAAAATAAACTCACACAGAAAAGGCTTTGCCGGAGATCGGATTAAGGAAATGATCAATGCAGCGCATATTGATTGTGGCTCTAACTTGCAGAGGCCCGATTTAGAAATCCTTATGACCAGAGTGATCAATGATGTGTTTTGTGATTTCTCATTTATGTCATTGGAAGAGCTTTCCATGTCCATAAGGATGCTGGTAAGAGGCCAGCTTGGGGAGTTTCATGGTTTAAGTGTAAAAGAAATTTACAGGGGCATTACGGTGTTTCTGGCTAAAAAACCCACCGCTATGTCCGAATATAAAAAATATATGCTACTGGAAGAATCAAAAGGACCAACCGAAGAGGAAAAGCAAAAAGCCAAGAATGATTGCATTAAAAATTTTATCGAATCGCACAATTTGTTCGTAACTTCCGATACGTATAAATTTTTCGATTACGGTAATATTATTTACGACTACCTGGATTCTCTAGGGCTGATAACGTTCACCAGCGAAATTAAAAAACAATTTATGGGTCATGCCAGGCACCTTTTAAAGGTGCAGTACGCCAGCGAACGCGCAGAAAACTATCAACAATCTATCGACTTCGCCCACACCACAAAAAAAATTCTGTCTGGTGACGATCCTAAGACAGAAGCGATGATCGTATGCGATGCCAAAAGATTAGCATTGAAACAATTTCAAATCGATTGCAAGGATATGGAAGTAAGTATCGAAGAACTGATCAAAGAAAAACAAAGCACGTGAGTACACAAACCATTACTGAAGGAAACAACATGGATGTGTTAAAAGCTTACCCCGATAATTATTTCGATTCAGTGGTAACAGATCCTCCGTATGGGTTGACGTTTATGGGTAAGAAGTGGGACCATCAAGTACCTAGTATTGAATTTTGGAAAGAGGTGTTTCGTGTGTTAAAGCCAGGTGGTCATGTTTTAAGTTTTGGAGGAACCAGGACCTATCATAGAATGGTAGTGAATATTGAAGATGCAGGTTTTGAGATCAGAGATCAGATGCAATGGATTTATGGAAGTGGCTTTCCTAAAAGCTTAGATGTTAGTAAGGCGCTTGATAAGGAGGCAGGGGCAGAAAGGGATAATAATTTTGAGGGCCTAGATAGAAAGATTGGTATAACAGGAAATCAGAAGTGTTTGAGTTGTGGAAAATGGTTTGGCTCTAGTAATCCATGTAAATGTCCAAGACCTCAAGACATTCCCCTTTGCAACAAAGCAAAACAATGGGCTGGCTGGGGTACCTCCTTAAAGCCAGCCAACGAGCCTATATGTGTAGCAAGAAAACCAATAGAAGGAACAGTAGCAGATAATTTTTTAAAATGGGGTGTTGGAGGGATTAATATTGATGGGTGTAGGATTGACCTGCAAAAACAAGACGAAAAAGACCTAAGAGTTATTAACAGAAACGTAAGAGAGGTTAATGATGGTTGGGGCATGCAAGACCATGAAGCAGATAAGGTTCAGGTTTTAAGTAAAGATGGCCGTTTTCCAGCCAATATAATTTTTAATGAAGAAGCTTCAAAAATGTTAGATGAACAAAGCGGCAAGGTAGGAGCTTCACGTTTTTTTTATTGCGCCAAAGCATCACAAAGCGAAAGGAATAAAGGACTTGAAGGATTTGAGTTAAAAGACAATAAACACGCAAGCTATGGTATTCATACCGATGAAGGGTTAATTCACAATAATAGAAATCCGGAGAATAGATCCAGAGAAGTTGCAAATCATCATCCAACGGTTAAGCCAGTAAGTCTTATGCGATACCTGGTAAGACTTGTTACACCTCCAGGCGGTATATGTCTGGATCCTTTTGCCGGGAGTGGTACAACAGGGATTGCTTGTGAGGAAGAAGGGTTTAACTATGTACTGATAGAAAAAGAACAAGAGTATTGTAAAATAAGTGAGGCCAGGATTGCAGCTTGCAGGGCTAAAGCACCAAACACGCAAATAAATTTATTTGAATAAAAACTAAAATATATAAAATGTTTAAAGTTCCCGAACAATACCGAATAAAAGATGGTCCAATGGCTTCGCCTGCAAACGCAGGAAACTTTGGAGGTTTTATCGTTCCGCAAAACGATGTTCAGTTTATTATAATTGCATCCGATGGCAGAGGCTGGGAGCACGTAAGTGTTCATGCCCATCACACTAAAGGAAACACTAAACGAACACCTACCTGGGCTGAAATGTGTTTTATAAAAAGTTTATTCTGGGAAGAGGAAGATACGGTTATACAATACCATCCTCCAAAATCTCAATACGTAAACTGTCACCCATTTGTCTTGCATCTATGGAGACCCATAGGCATAATCTTACCACTTCCTCCAACTATATTGGTTGGGCCAAAATAAAAATTATCTAAAATGTCGAAATTTAATATAAATGGAATGAATTTTAACGGTAACACCATTACCATTAGCAATAACAAAGTTATTGTAAACGGACAAGATGTTACCCCGGATGCTAAAGAAATCAATATTACTGTGGAAGGAAATATTGAAAAGATCGAGGCTGAATATTGCAATAAAATAAATGTAACCGGCGAGGTTGGTAACATAAAAACCATGTCCGGAGATATAGAGATAAACGGAAATGTAAAAGGTTCCATACAAACTATGAGTGGAAGTGTAGGCTGCCGAGATGTTTCCGGAAGTATAAGTAGTATGTCAGGCAATATTAATAAGTATAAGTAAGTCGCAATTCTAAACTTTAAAATCTAAATCTAATATGTCAAAACGAGGACTAGCATCAGCATCCGATGAAACAAGAAAAAAAGTAGCAACAATGGGCGGTAAGGCTATAAGTCAGGATAAAAAACACATGTCGGAGATTGGAAAAAAGGGTGGTACTAAAGTAAGTGCCGATACAGATCACATGGCGGAGATTGGCCGTAAGGGAGGTACAACGGTTAGTAATGACCGTGCGCACATGGCAGAAATTGGTCGCAAAGGAGGACTTGCGAAAAAAATAAAAAAACAAAAATAATAATGTTTAGGCCGGATGAGAAAAAAATTGCTGAAAAACGTATTAAAGGGTCGATAAGAAGAGTAAGGAAAGCTACAGGCGAAGGAAAAGTTTTCAGGGAAATATGGGACGAACGGGAGCGAAAATCAGAGGTGTCTAAAACCAACCTTGGAAATATAATGAGCGTTTTTTTTATGGCTCATATTCTGCGAAAGTCGCAGTATCCTAAAATGAGGCTCGATAAAAGAAATATTAAGTTAATGAGACCCGATGAACATCACATGTGGGATAATCACAAAGAGGAACTGGTCGGGCTGGAAAGGTGGGATAAAATTTTTGCATTGGAAAAGGAGCTTATCGAAGAGTATAAATTATTATACCCGATAAGAGCCTTTAAGAGATGATAAGAATACAAATTAAACCGTTAAGTGTTAACGAAGCTTGGCAGGGTGAGCGATTTAAAACTCCTAAATATAAACAATATGAAAAAGATCTATTGTTCTTATTGCCTAAAATAATATTGCCAGAACCGCCTTATAAGGTTACCTATAAGTTTGGCTTTAGCCATTCTTTAAGCGATTGGGATAATCCCGTAAAACCGCTACAAGATGTTCTACAGAAAAAGTACAGCTTTAATGATCGGGATATATTCGAGGCAGTAGTACGCAAAGTTAAAACAGATAAAGGATGTGAGTTCTTTGAATTTAATATTGAACATTTAGAGTTTTTATAAAATGAGACATACCTGGAGAGATCATGCAAAAAAAGTAATCCTGCAAGTGATAAAAGAAAATAAAGGTTGCGATGAAAAAACCATGCGTAAAAAATTAAGAGACGCTTATCCTTATGGGCAAAGAGCAATGCACCCATATAAGGTATGGTGTGATCAGGTTAATAAAACACTGGTTGTTTTATATAGCAAAAACAATTTGTTCCCACAGAGCGAATTGTTTAAATAAAACAAAGGGTGCGTTATTTCGGTATAGGTTTCCCGAAGGTAACATCAAGGGTTTTGGCTTTATCTTCCTTTTTATCTTCTAATACAACGATAAAAATTTTATTGGATGCACCACCTGCTCCTTGAACAATAATATAACTTTCTCCTACTTCCAAAGCTTTAACAGTTATAAAGCTCGAATCAGGAGATTCTTTAATCTCTAAAACAGAATCATGGTTTGCAAACCAATCTACTGGAACGGGAAAATGATCCAACTGAAGCTTAAACACTTCTCCAGGATATGTATCTATTCTCCAAACATTATAAACGGCAGCCCTTTCAAAGACTGCCGTTATTCTAAGAGTAGGACTACTTGGCAACGGGAGCAGCTAATGTAAGTCCGAGATCGGTGGTTTTAGAAAGCGATACATCAAGAGATATTTCTTGTGTAATGTTTTCAACACCTGTACCTAAGTCAGCATCCGCGCTAACAAGGATTTTGCTTTCAGCGGCAGCGTCACCACTAATTAACCAAGCGGAAAGACCGCCTGCTACTACTTCTATAGTTGCATCACCTAATGTAACTTCCCAGGTAGGAACGCCATCAATTTTAGCTGGCTTACCTGCGGCTGATTTTGGTGCAAGCGTGGCAAGTACTTTCTGTTCGTTGGTAATTTTTACTTCGATCATTTTATATATGTTTTAAATTGTTTAAAAATTCATGGATGGTTCACAAAGGAACATTGAACCCATAACAATTAAAACGCTATATAAAACGCGCGCTTTGGTGCGTATTTTAAATTATAAATAAAGCTAAAACAATGAATTTAAAGTTATTTAAAAGACGGTCGCAACACGAAATAGACAAATCGGTTTATGTTGACCATGATTTTACAGGCGGATATGATTTTATTCCCTGGCTCTTATATAGGCAACCAGGAACAGGCTTAATTATCGGTTTTATGCTGGCAATGCTATGGAAGGCTTATGGAGATTGGATTTTAGTCTCCATAGTTATACTACTGGCAGTATTGGCTTTTATATGGCTTAAAAAAATATTTATCCGTATGAAAAATGGATATAGAAGATGGTAACGACAGGAGCCGCTACCATCTATCTATCTACGCGCACCCACCAATTGATTTTTGCTTCTTGAAAAAATATAGTTCACATCTAACGAAAAATAATACCCACGTTCATAAAAGGAGCCGCTTCCTTTGGTTGCCTTTTCATAAAAAGAAAACGTGCCTTTAACACGATTACGCTCATACGTGCAACGTATATTCAGGTTAACTATATTCCTGTTGCTTAATACATAATTTACTCCTAGTCCTAGTTCGGGGTTAATCACTTCCTTAAATGTTGTAACATGATTAAAGGTTTTGTGCCAGCCCGGACCCCATAAATTATAATAGATATTGGTACTGTCTGCACCAGAAACATAATGATTTAGAGTGTCGATGTTCGTAAAATTATAAACACCTCTAATCCCTACAAAGGGAGTTATATAGGTTTTCTCTCCGGTCTTTAATCGCAGTATCGCGCGTAAAGGGATTTGAAGTGTTGAAAATTGCCCGTTGGAGGTGGCAGCGCCATGTCCATTATAAGGGAAAAACACATATTTTATAATGTAATGTTGTACCGTATAATTTAATCCCAGGGATAACGAGAAACGATCTGGAAAGTTAAAAAAGTAGTTCCCGCCAAACAACCACCCACTTGAAAATGAATGAGCAATCGTTCCGCTGCCTACTAAAATTGTTTTAAAATTAGTGTGCTTAAAAAGGTACCCAGCTTCTATGGAAATATGGTTTCTGTAAAATAAACTCTTTAGCTTAATCGTATCTTTTGGCTCCGCTTGCCTTTGCTCAATAGTATTCTTTGAAATATGCTGTAAATCAAAATTTAGTCCGATAGAATATAGTTGTCGATTAAAAGGCACGGCTGCTTTGTTCGTTTTAAAAAAGTAAGTCCTGAATTGAGGACCAATATTTAATGTATAGTTATCCGTAAGTTTTATCGGAGCGGCAATAGTAACCCCGCCAGAAAGATTTATTGCCTGATTGTTTGAGCCCGGACCAAAATGATTTCTGGAAAACGAATAAGTTATCTTACTTAATAAACTTATTCCATCCTGGTTAATTGTTTTTGTGGTTATTTTATTCACGATTAAAAAACTTGGAGTAAAAAACACTAAGGCTGAAAATCGTTTTTGTAGTGCCTTAAAATTAACTCTTACCCCACCTTGTCCTTCCAAAAAGTAATAACTAGAAACAGTATTAATATCAAAAATACTCCACGTTCCTAATAAGTTTTCCCTATAAGATATATTCTCCCTGTAGCCGTCCCTTGAAAAAGAAAAACCGAACTCGGTATTTAACACCGAGTTCGATTTTTGCTTACTTGTTTTACTAACCGTTAATCTGTAACTGGTAAAAGGTTTCTTTTTATATTCAGTTACTTCATAACCCTGCTGGGCTTGCAAGTTGTAACTACTGCTTAACCCTGTTTGAAATGATATGCGTGTTTGCGCGATCAATCCTAAAGGTAAGAGCACTATAAAAAATAACATCCGTTTTGCCATGTTAATAGATTAAGGATAATTAGCTTGGATGATGAAATTTATACTTGGTGGTTCAAACGTAGCTCCGTTGTCGGTGCTTGCAGACCATCTAGTCTTTAAGTGATATTTATGAAGTCCTCTTGAACGATAGTAAGGTCTTCTTATAAAATCTCCTCCGCAACTTTCTACGGTACCGGCCTCATACGTTTGCTCCCATTCTGCACAACGTAATTTGCGATCATTATACCCTTCTTCCAAACGGTATCTAAAGTTAGTATTGTGATACGCAGACCATGTTCCACCTGAATAAATTTCGGGCTTGGCTCTATATTCCATAAAAAATACAACACCTCCGTTATAGTTAACTTCATCAATTACAAACTTATTTACTTGGTTATTAAAATAGTGCCACCATGTTTGTTGATAGGTTGAACGAGATGTTTCGTTGCAAGCCCTACTAGGAGCAGTACCAGACTCAAGAAGATCAAGTACATCATCGTTAAAGCTGTACTTTAAAACATCTTGGTTGTTGGTGTTGCGCTTTAATAAATCACCAATAGAATTCTTTTTTGATTTATTAACTACATAAACACTTTCTGTTCCTGTACTTAGTTTTATGACCCATTCTCCAATCTGTACACAGGAGTCTTTGTCAAGAAAACAACGAACTAAATCATCGTCAAGTACATTTCCGTTTTTCGCTGATCCATACGTTTTGAATAACGAAGCTGCGTTTGCGTTTTTAATAAACGCTTTTTTTAATTTAGGGTCCTTAGAGTCAATTAGATTTCTGTAATCTGCTATTGTTTTAAATACAATTTTGCGATCTGCGATCTGGCCCCGTTCGGTTCCTAATTCCGTAGATAAATCCATTGCTTTAGTTAAATCCTCTTTTCTACAAGAGGTAACCACTACCATTGCCGCAAGGGTACTAGCGACAATTAAACTGTGCATACTTTTTTGTTTCATGTGTTTTTTTAATTTTTTTGATAGTTAGAAAAATAATAATTGGGTAATGAAAAAATTATACGGGCAAATCAACCACAAAAAAATAGTATTTCCAAATTTTTCAGAAAAAAAATTGTTAACCGTTTGGTTTAATGTAGAATGTAATTACTTTAAATAGTATGCCAATGCCAAACCAATAATCCCGATTATTGTACCAATAAACCAATTATTTTGCATTTGCGTCCTTGAGTGTTGCAGGGAGGAACCAATATTTTTATCCTGAAAAGCTTCCAGGTCATTGATTTTAGTCGTTAGGTTATTAATCATTATTTGTACCTCTGATCTGGGTATAAATGTAGCTGCCTGATCCCTTAATTGGCCCCTGAATTCATTCACTGAATCTAATCTTTTTTCGGCTGCTGTTTCCGCTTTTGTAACGGCTTTTTCTGCCGCGATAAGCGCCGCATGAGTAGCCTCTTGTTGTGCAACAAATCGTTGCTCATACCTCTTATCTCTTTCATCAAGAAATTTCATCAACGTGTTTATATTCCAGTCTTTTTCGTCCATCATATTCGAACATTGCCCAAATAAGTAAGTGCTCCGATAGCTTTTAAAAGCCATATTGTTACAGCAACAACAATAACGATGTTCAGAATTTTTTTAATTTTTCCGTCCATTGGTATGTAAACATTGATCAGGTATAGTAAAACCCCAATAACAACTATGGTAAGAATTATAGTTAATAAGCTCATAATAGTAAAATTTAAAGTTTAAATTAAAGAGTTAGTTATTCATTTTTTTCTTTTAGTGAATGTAGCTCTGCTTCACGTATGGCTCCTAAAAAAGTTCCTTTACCCAATACATTCATTCCCGGACAAGTCTCAATAAATAATTTTAATTTGTCTACGTCTGAATTATCAAGATCCAATATTCCGTTGTCGTGTAGTTTTTTCGCCCAGCCATAAAACTTTAACGGTTCCTGGCATTGCGTAGCTAATGCGATATGATGCGCAAGACTTTTAGAGGCAACACCTCCTTCAATTCCATCAAGGGTTAGGATCTGGAAATTAAAATTTAGTATCATATATTTACATCTTTAATTTCAATTAAAAAAGTTGGATTGTCCACTATAATCTGAGCCATTATTTGTTGATTGATCCAATAGCTAAGTTTATCATATACATTTTTTCCGAGCATGGCATTTATATTTGCGTTGCTCGTTGGAAGGCTTGATATTGTTACAGCATCAATTTTATATCGCTTATCTACTTCATTAACAAATCCAATATGATTACCTCCGCTTGTGAATGATTGTTTATTTCTAAAAATTCTTACTAATACGATTAATGTATTATCATCCTTGGGCTCCACGTAAAGACGAGCATAGTTTACCGTGTCCTTATAGGGTACTCCGTCATTTCCTGTTAATTGTCCTGTTATCTGTAGTGCCATTTTTTATGACTGTTTACAAAGTCCTAGTGTTTGCAAAAGAGTAATTATATTATCAGATGTTGCTCCAGCTCCTGTTGCTAATACCTGTTGTGCAACCGGTGTAGCGTTCCAAAACCCAATTTTTTGACCTGTGGCTGTTCCAAATTTTATCCCTGTGGTTGTTCCTGCAATAATATTTTTACCATCAAAAGGAACCATGTTCCCGCTTGTGTCCCACCTAAATGCTTCGTTGGCTGCGCCAATACCTCCTATGGCTATAATTAAAGGAGCCGCCACATCACAAGTAATGAGCAATCCTCCTGATCCATTACACTCAAGCCAAGCCCTGTTTGGAGTCTGATAAAGAGCAGAGCCAGAAGTATGGCTTCCCCCAGTTATACATAAGAGGGCAACCTTTCCTGAGCTATTTATAGATCCTATTGATGCTATTGAACTTGTCCCAGTGCTTTTGTTTTCGCTAATAAAATATATTTGGCCGTTTGTTGTTTTTTGCAAATGGACTTGATAAGATGGATTTTGAGTACCAATTCCAAGAAAATCTTGATTTTCATCATAGCCAGAAGTTCCAAATAATATTTTACTTTTTATAGAGTGAGTAGTAGAGAATAACCTCAGATTGCCACCCGATGTATCTCCACCCGCAATAGTATTTGCGGCACTTCCTAAAATCACAGAGTTTGCCGTAATCGAAAAATTACCAGCCGCCCAATTCCCTGTTAACATTCTTCCACCGCTTGCTAAAAGATAAAGCGCATCTACGGCAGAAGGTAAGGTCGTAGACCAAGTGGGAGTTGACCCGGAAATTAGAACGCTTCCCGCTGCTATTGCTGGAAGTATAGCCGCTGCTGTAGCAGAAGAATAAAATATACCTCCGGCAGATGCTATTAATGCAGCATTAAGCCCGCCCTTAGACAAACCAAGAATTCCGCCTATATTATTCAAGCTTAGATTTGCTTCGGTTACATCAATAGAAAAGCTTTGTAATGCTGCGCCTGTTGGAGTGCCACCAAGAGCTATCTTTGTACTTCCAGCGATTACATTTTGTGCCCCTGTTATATTTGAGGCTACAGGTGTTATTGTTACATTGTTTGCTGCCGTTAATCGCCCATAGGCATCTACGGTAAAGGTTCCGGTTTGTGTTGCAGAACCGTAGTTTCCCGCGCTTACCAATGTTTCTGCAAGGTCTATAGTAGGATTTCCTGACACTCCAGATCCGTTAGTCACATCTATTCTGCCTGCGGTGCCTGAGATAGATCTGGCGATGGTTACATTTAATCCATATCTTATAACAATACCGTTGGACCCAGGATCAGCAAGTCCGGTTGCAGGAAAAGGGATTTCGTTTACATTTGTAATACGTCCCTTTATATCAACGGTGATCTGTGGTATAGTGCTTGCGCTTCCGTATTGCCCAGCAGTAACACCGGTAGGTGTTAACAGAAAAGTAACATCACTACCTTGGCCGGGATTATTAATAGTAATATCCAGTGAATCTTCTATGCTTTTTGCCATTGGAGCGGCAAGGCTTGGATTTAAAACAAGGAACTGGGTATTTACTAATGTAAATGGACTGATCTCTCCTTTTTTAATAAAAATCAATAAACCTTCGGCAGTACCGGCATATATATTACCATGCGTATCATAATAGCGTTCGCCTAGTCTGGCGGAAGCGGTATTATAAATGTGTAATACTTGTGCATCGGTTAAAAAGGCCATTATTTATAATAGCTTATTTTATTTACAAAACTTTTGGTAAAGATCTACCTGACTGGCATGCAATTCCTTTTTTTCATTCAGTTTTTGAAACACACTTTTTATATAGGTCATTTCTCCATCAGAAAATTGGATGGGTTTATCTACCGCCTTTTCCAAATTCCATTGTAATGTTGAACCTCCCTTTTCTTTCATTTCACTTTTTAACCCGATCAGTTCCGCTTCTGATCCGGAGATTGCTGTTTTTTCAAGAATTTCTTTTCTTAAAATTAACCTGTCAATTCCATCCGTTGCAGGACAAATCTGCCCAAGGGTAAGCCTTTCGGCTATACCCATATCAATTGTTGTAAGCTTCATAAATACCTATTTAGTGTTTAAAATTTATTTAGTGTTTATGTATGGTTAATCTGTAATAATCACCCCTGCAATATCATCAAAGACAGAGATTACAGTAAATTCAATGTCAGCATCCGAGCTTGCTGCTGTTAATATCCCTCCTGATACAATTGCATAGGAGAAAGGCATAAGCATTAAATTGGGATCGCCAAGTACTTTAACACTTAGTCTTGCCCTTTTTTCATGTTTTATTAATCGAGGTACACCACCCACTACCTCTACCACCTCGCCGCCAACCTGAATAGCTACCTTAGCTATTGCAACAATCACTTTTTCTTTAAAAATTGGATTGTTTGCCAGAATATATGAATCTGAAAAAGCCATTTTTTTATTTTTTTAAATGTTTAAATTATATTTAGTACTCCTGAATTATTCCAAATATGACCAGCCGTAAGACCAGCAGCACTTGTGGGAAGCGACGACATGTTTATTCTTCCATTATCTTGGATATTAAATAATGAAGCGATTCCAGCATTGGGGTAAACAGAAAAGACTACTGATTGATTTGCCTTGTTTATTATGGAGAAGTATTCTCCAGTTGGAATTCCCCATCCAAAGCCAGTTTCTCCTGATACCTGCTGCCTAAAATTTGCGTTGTTAGAATTGTCTGTAAACTGCATCGACAGGGCATTAGGATCTGGATTGGAAGTGCCGTGAAATGTAAACCCGTCATTGTTTACATACATTTGGGTTGCTAACCCCTGGCTCCAAAGCCTGAAAATTTGAGGAAAATTTGCTCGATTGGCGACTGTTAATGCGGCCAGCCCCAAATCTTCTAATGCAAATGATGCTATGCCAACAGCAACAGCTAAATCGTTTCGTACTACTAAAGAATAATCACCGTTAGAGTTTTGAAATCTACCTGTGTATGTAGCGAGGGTGTCTCCGCTACCTTTTACATGAAATTGAGCAATCGGATTAGCAAGCCCAATCCCGAAAAAGCTCTGGCCTGTAAAATATGTAGCCTCTCCCGACGCTGGTAATATTTGAACTTTGGTAATATCGTTTGTATCGGTTAATTGTATGTAACCTATACTATTAACATCTGATCCTAAAAAAGCAGAAGGATTACTATTAGAGTTAAAACCAATTCCAATAAATGTATTAGTCCCATCATTATAAAATTTTGTGATCTGGCTTGTGTTCTGTTCAATAATTAAAGGAATATTATTATTGGCTAAAATTCTCGCCTTGCCTGCCTCCGCTTTAAATAGGAGTCCATCCCCGTTAGCGGTTCCATCGGTGGTTATGCCAAGATCATAAGCAAACCCTCCTTTGATTGAAACCCTGGCAAATAATTGACCTTCTACGCCAACCCCTAAATGTCCTGCGTTATTAAGGTGTAGTAATACATTTCCGTTTGAATCATCAAATTGCGCTGTAAAGTTATCAACGCTCGAATCTTCCCCTACTACGTGTAGGGATGCTCCGGGATCTGCTTTGTTAATTCCAAAATGTCCACCCGCTAATAGTCGTGCCGTCTCTACGCCTCCCTCCTTAAATATTAAACTATCTGTATAGTCTATCGAGCCATTCATAAAAATGGTTCCTACCCGGTTAGTTCCATCAATCCCGATATTAACTCCATCTATTAATGGATAAATATCATTGCCCTCAAATGCCCAGGTTCCGTTCTTGAGCGAATCTACATCCTGCCATGTGGTTATTACATTCGCTGTACCGGAGCCATTTATACCACCTCCACTAAAAGGCGTTAATGTGTCCGTATCAATATTATACAGATATAGTTTTGTGGCATCCGTCAAGCTTACAGCCGTTGGCCCCAATTTGTCAACATCAACAGCTTCAACAATTACAGGAATTGCAGCATCGTAGATGCTATAACGTCCAGGCGTTAACAATCCTAAATTTCTTCTCGCAATTACATCACTTCTTCTTATTAAAAAGAAGTTCATTTCCTCGCCTTTAACCTTTGGTAGTTTTGGGTTTGCCATTATAATACGTTTTAACTTTTAAATTAATGTGATATATTCATACCATACGGTTGCCTCGCCAGCAACGAGATTTGCGAGAACATCACCTGTTACCGTTAATTGAATTTTAATGTCGTTAGCTCCTGCCTGTGGTGGTATAATTGATCCTGACAAGGCGCAATTAAATACTCCTACTGTGTTACCGGGTGCCTGGAACACATCAAAACCGCCTGCGGTAATATCAGTGCCGTTAGCATCAATAAGTTGAATTACCGCAGCGGTAATAGTGCCGCCTGTAAAGGAGATGTCATGCTTAATTTTATAGCCTGTAATGATAGCTCCAGAAGGTAATCCTCTTAGCACATAGCCTGTGGATCCACCCATTGCTGTATATGCGTTATAGGGAATCGCTGCATTAGTCCACTCAGCAAGGTTCATCGTAGCAGAATACCATTCTTGGTAAAAAGAATTGAACCGTAAATAGTCACCCATATTTCCGGTTGGCAGTATACTTCCAACAATAGGAATATTGACCCATTTACTTGTTACAGCGTTGTATTGCATTAAATCCAGATTGGCAAGCGAAGTAAAGTCCACTGCGGATTCAGCCGCAGTAACACGTCCTTGCTGATCAATAGTAGCGGATAGGAAATTGTAAGATCCTGGTATTACCGATGTATCTTCAAGCTGTGCAGGCCCAACGGCCCCGGCTGCAATTAATCTTGCATTTACTGATTGGTCCTGGAAGTAAGTTGTTCCAAAGGGATATAGCTGTGCTAATACCGTAGTGCTTGTTGCGCCAAAAGCATTGGTAACAAGTTTGTACAATCTTATCGTGTCTGTGACTATCGCTGGTGCTGGGTTGCCATTTGGAACGAAATTATTAATATATGCTCCGTTAGCGGTAATATCAATATAGTTATCACAAAATGCGACTAATGCTGTAGGGCCAACAGCAGGCACATAAATTCTTTGACCATCTATATAATAATTTCCTGCACCAAAACTCACCGTTAATCCAGCCGGTGTAGCCGCTGCAAGACTTTGAGCAAAATTATCAAATAGCCCGCCAAGTGTCGCTTTAAGATAATCGTAATCGGGGCGTATGTTTGCGTAGTTGTCGGCGAAATCTAAAGCGCCAATCACGCCTTCAAAATGCCCGGCTATCCTTCCGTCCGATGGATTATAATTGATTATTCCTGTAGTTGGCGGATAAATGTATGTTGATACCGGCTTAGATGTAGGAATTGCAGGGAGCACCGGATATACATAGCCAGGAGAGTATACAGGTATGTCATATACCGCAAGTGGATCTACTTCTATAATATCTCCGCCTTCATTGAATAACGCATGGTTTAGCCCGCATAGTGTATTTCCAATGTATTCAAGTACCCGTTAATGTTTCCGGC